>Ga0334892_1000350_pt1 | contig 61584 bp, 58 predicted proteins | sample GraSluR3_MG_4_FD_207213 | JGI IMG/M metagenome (GOLD analysis project Ga0334892, IMG submission 207213) | Sludge microbial communities from methane-producing bioreactor in Wageningen University, Netherlands - Granular Sludge_15_04-R3 | ecosystem: Engineered > Bioreactor > Anaerobic >...
TGCCACAGTTGATGGTGTTGTTAAATATGAAAGAAAAGGTCGCGACAAGAAACAAGTTAGCGTCTATCCTCGAGAAGAATTAGCGTAAATTTTAAGCTTACCGTCTGGTAAGCTTTAATTTTTTTGTATTGGAGCTGATGTTTCCCAAGAACAGTGTTAAAGGTGCTTTTTGGGGTAACAAATAATAGATGGCTAAGACCCAGAATGTATAAATAATGTAAATGAGGATGATGGTAATGTTTATTGATGTTGCAAAAATATCTGTTAAGGCAGGAAAAGGCGGAAATGGTATAGTTGCATGGAGAAGGGAAAAGTATGAGCCATCTGGAGGCCCCTATGGTGGAGATGGGGGAAAAGGTGGTTCCATAATACTCTATGCGGATGAAGGAATAAGAACGTTAATGGACTTTAGATATAAACGGTCCTACGTAGGAGAAAACGGTGAAGACGGCAGGGCAAAAAAGCAATTTGGCAAGGATGGTTCAGACACTTACCTTAAGGTGCCGGTAGGTACACTGATAAAGGATGAGGAGACTGGTAAGGTTATAGTTGACCTGAAGGAGCCTGGTCAGGAATTTGTGATTGCCAAAGGCGGTAAAGGTGGACGTGGAAATGCAAAATTTGCCACAGCTACCCGCCAGGCACCTGGTTTTGCTGAGGCAGGGACTAAGGGGCAGGAAAGAAAAATCGTTCTGGAGCTGAAACTTTTGGCTGATGTCGGCTTGATAGGGTTTCCAAATGTTGGGAAATCAACAATATTATCAACAATATCAGCAGCAAAGCCAAAGATAGCAAATTATCATTTTACCACACTAAAACCAAATCTTGGAGTGGTAAGGGTAGGGGAAGAAAAAAGCTTTGTAATTGCTGATATACCTGGACTTATCGAAGGCGCTTCACAGGGAGCAGGTCTTGGGCATGATTTCCTGAGACATATTGAAAGAACCAGGGTGCTGGTCCATGTACTGGATTCATCCGGTAGCGAAGGAAGAAATCCCATTGATGATTTCCACAAGATCAATGAAGAGCTGTTTCAATATAATGAGAAGCTGAGGGACAAGCCTCAGATAATAGTTGCAAACAAGATTGACCTGCCCTCATCCAATGAATGGATTGATAGAATAAAGGAAGAATTCATACCCAAGGGGCATCAGGTTCTCGAGGTTTCAGCAGCGACCAAGGAAGGAATTCAGGAATTGGTTTATGCAATTTGGAATCTTCTGGAGAATACTGAGACATCTTACGAAACTTATGATGAAGAATATGTGGAAGCCATTGCTCCCAGACGTGATGAAATAATTGTCCGAAAAGAGGATGAAAGATTCATTGTAGAGGGAGATTTCATGGAAAGACTCCTGGGATCCACATATATGGATGATTCTGATTCCCTGAGATATTTTCAGGAGATGCTAAGAAAGAAAGGTGTCATTGACAGGCTGAAGGAACTGGGGATAACCGAGGGAGATTCAGTATTCATCTGTGATTACGAATTTGAATTTTTTGAATAGAAGAGGAAGTGAAAAAGTGTTAACAGGAAAACAGAGAAGTTATTTAAAGAGCATTGCACATAATCTAGACCCAATATTTCAGCTGGGAAAGAATGGTTTGACAGAGAATTTTGTCAAGCAGGTGGATGATGCTCTGACTGCAAGAGAGATTGTAAAAGTAAGCGTATTGAAAAACAGTGTTCTTGACCCCACTGATGTAGCGGTGGAGCTTGTCGAGACACTTAATGCAGAATTTGTACAAAGTATTGGAAGAAGATTTGTAATCTACAGGGAATCAAAGGACAACAAAACAATCGTGCTTCCCTAGGGATAGTGGGCTTCAGATATTTCTGAAGTCCTATGTCATCTGGGAGAAGGAGGGATATAATGGCAATTGGATTAATTGGTGGAACCTTTAACCCAATTCATATGGGTCATCTGCTTGTAGGGGAATACATTCGGGATGAGTGGGATCTTGATAAAGTGATTTATATACCATCCGCCAATCCACCACACAAAATTGGTGGGGATGTTATTGATGCTAGCTATAGAATGCGACTTGTGGAACTGGCGATTGAGGATAATCCATATTTTCAGATGAGTGATATTGAGTTTAGAAGGGAAGGGTATTCCTACACAATTGACACAATAAGGCAGATGAGTATAGAATATCCATATGAGAAGCTCTACTTTATAATTGGAACAGACACCTTGTTCGAGCTTGAAACATGGAAAAATTTCAAGGAAATTGCCAAAGAGATTGATTTTATAATGTATGGCCGTGGCACCCACTCCGAGGAAGAAATTGAGGAAAAACTATGGAGTCTGAGGAATGGTTATGGTTTTAAAATCAATAGGAGTAAAGGTCCGGAGGTTGAGATATCATCAACCCAAATCAGAGATAGGATAAATAAGGGCCAATCAGTAAAGTATATGATTCCGGATATCCTTATTGAAGAGATCAAAAGGGAATCCTTATACAAAGGGGAATGAAATGGATAGAATAATTGAGGTTTTAAAAGATAGAATTGGAGAGGAAAGACTGAACCATACTCTTAGTGTAGTTGAAGAGGCCCTTAGCTTGGCCAAAAGGCACAAGGCACCGGAGGACAAGGTGAAAATTGCAGCCCTTTTGCATGATTTTGCGAAGAACCTGACTCTGGAAGAGTCTCTAAGACTGGCTAAAGAATACGGCCTTAAGCTTGACGATGTTACAATCACAAGCACAGAGCTTATTCATGGCCCATTGGGAGCCAGAATGGTTAAGGAATACTTCAATATTGGAGATCAGGAAATCCTAAACGCAATTACATATCACACAACAGGAAGAGAGAACATGACAACTGTTGAAAAGATAGTTTTCTTGGCGGATTTCATAGAGCCTGGAAGAGAGTTTGAAGGGATCCAGATCATAAGAGCCAAGGCTTTGGAGGACTTGGATGAAGCTATTTTTATGGCTTTGGACAGTACCATATCATACCTTTTAAAGAAGAAGAGCATTATCCATGTGAACACTGTACATGCGAGAAACTTTCTCCTTGGAAAGCGTTTAGGGGAGAATATAAATGAAAAAGCGTAAAAATAATAGTGTGTTTATTAGAGTGTTTGTGGTATCATTTTTGATTTTTCTCTCCTTGCTGTTTTTAGCCGGAGGCTTCATGGGTTCAAAGGAGAATCATGAAAGATTCCTTCTTCTTGGCATAGACTCAAGTGATTACAGTGAGGTTTCCAGTGTCAGGTCAGATACGATTATGCTTGTGGATATGAACACCTCTTCAGGAGAAATAAACATAATATCAATTCCAAGAGACACCAGGGCACCTATTGAAGGCAGAAAGAGTCCTGAAAAGATTAATCATTCATTCGCATACGGAGGACCGGAGCTTACCTTAAGCACCGTAAGGAATCTGCTGGGCATAGAGCTGGATCACTATGTTTTAGCTGATTATCAGCTTGTAAAGGAGTTTGTTGACCTTGTAGGAGGGGTGGATATTCATGTGCCGATGGACATGAAATATTCAGATCCAGTGGCAGATCCGCCACTTCATATTGACTTGAAGGAAGGGGAACAGACACTTGATGGAGAAAAGGCACTTCAATATCTAAGGTTCAGAAAGGGCTACAAGGATGCAGACCTGGGAAGAGTGAGAGCACAGCAGGAGTTTATGAAGGAGCTTTTTGGGCAAAGCATAAAGTTGGGGAATATCTCTAAAATTCCCGGCATGATAGGTATATACAATAATAATATGGAGACAAACATTTCGTTTTTTGAAATGGTTATTTACGGTGTTCAGAGCTTAAGGCTTGATATGGATAAAATAAATGGGTACACCTTGCCGGGAAGTGCAAAAATGATGGAGGGCCTATCATATTTTATTCACGATCACAATGAAACTGAGCAACTGTTGATAGATATAGGAATTAAATAAACCAAAGGGGGTCGATTATATAATGACTGAGTTGAACAAAAAACTGGAAATAATCCAGAAGGCAATTGATGACAAGAAGGGCTTTAACATCGAAACAATGGAAGTTGGTAAGTTGACAACAATTGCTGATTATTTTGTAATAGCCAGTGGAAATTCTTCCAATCAGGTCACGTCAATAGCTGATGAGGTTGAAGATAAAATGGAGGAAGCTGGGTTTCATACATTAACCACCAAAGAGGGATACGGTAGTGCAAGATGGATTATTCTTGACTATGAAGATGTTATAGTTCACCTGTTCCACAGAGATGAAAGGGAGTATTACAATCTAGAAAGATTGTGGTCAGAATATGAGAAAATTTCAAAGGAGGAGAAATAATGAACATCAACACATTGGCAACAGAAAAAGCACCTGCAGCAGTTGGACCTTATTCACAGGGTATAAGGGTGGGAGATTTTGTCTATACATCAGGACAGCTGCCAATCGATCCAGAAACAGGTCAGCTGGTACAGGAAGATATCCAAGCGGCTACAAGACTTGCTTTGAACAATGTCAAAGCTGTGCTTGAGCAAGGTGGAGCTTCCCTTGAGACCGTTGTAAAGGTAACCGTATTTGTTAAGGATATGGACAATTTTGGAGCCATTAACGAGGTTTATGCAGAATTTTTCACTGATCACAAGCCTGCTAGAAGCCTTGTTGAAGTGGCGAGACTTCCCAAAGATGGAGTAATAGAAATAGAGGCTGTTGCAGTAGCAAAGTAGGATATACAAAGGCCAGGACAACATTGTCCTGGCCTTTTAGATTCTATTTAGGTGCATAGGGTACTCTGTACATTGATTGCCTTCTTTTTCTCGAATATCTTCTTCTCTTCTTCCGATTCTGGAGTATTAGAACCCTCATGATAAAATAAGCTCCAAATACAAACAGATACCACTTGCTCAATAGTTTACCAGGCATTACGGTAAGTGGATCAACCTTAACCGAAGCTGTGGAGATTACATTTCCTCCTCCAATCACCTTCCCATCCACAAGGTATTCAACCTGGCCCAGGATTTGCCCCTTGTCTATGGGTGCCTTCAGATTTTCATTCAATGTGACTTTACTTTCAATCAGGTTTGTATTTGTCTCAGAAACCGGGTAACTTATATCCCTATCCAGGATCCCTGCAATAAAAGGAGCATCTCCATCGGTTATACCTATATTATCAATAAATTCATTTTTAGTCGCTATAACAGTATTACTGTAATTTTCAAAGCCAAAGTCCAGTAGCTTCTGGCTGTCTGAATATACCATGTTACCATCGGCCTTAAGGACAGCTGCTATAAGCCGCTGGTCATTCTTTTCAGCATATGAAACCAGACAATTCATAGCTTGGGAGGTATAGCCTGTCTTTACACCAGAGGCAGGTTCATAACGGGCCGGAACAAGTTCTCCGTCCTTGTCTATGAGCTCTGAGCTGAACAATAGCTTATTGGTGATTTTAAAATATCTTGTTTCAGTTTTTATATTTGTTGGTGGTATTTCATATGTAACCGTATCTACAATGCTTCTAATAGTTTCACTGTTCATTGCATACCGACCAATTAGAGCCAAATCATATGCTGAGGATACGTGTCTATCGTCATGAAGCCCGTTTGGATTGACAAAGTTTGTATCAAGGGCACCCAACTCGTTGGCCTTTTGATTCATCATGGATACGAAGTTTTCTATTGAGCCTCCCACATGCTTTGCTATTGCCAAAGCTGCATCATTAGCAGATGGAAGGAGCAATGCATGTAGCATTTGTTCCATTGTTAGGACTTCTCCAGGTTCAAGGGCGATATGACTTCCCTTTGTAAGACTCACTATTTCCTGGTCAACCATAACCAGCTCATTGAGGGAGGAGTTCTCCACAGCCAGTATCGCAGTCATCATTTTTGTTGTGCTTGCAGGGTACAGCTTAAGATGACTGTTCTTTTGAAAAAGTATTTCTCCGGTGTCATAATCAATGAGAATAGCAGCTTCTCCATCTATATCTAGGGCTTGGGCATAAGCTCCCGAGCTTGAAACAGTAATCAAAACAATACATAGCAATATCAATATCTTTTTCAAATCAAACCACCTCGCCTATATTTTGCAGTACCACCTGACTATATAGATTATACCAGAAAAAGATGGATTATTTAAGCTCTAGAATTTCAAAAAAAGAAGGAATTTCACAAAACAAGTCGAATATAATAATATACTATACTATTTTCTGGAGGTATTGGACATATGGAATTCTTTACAAAAAGAGAACAAATAGCTATACTTAGTGTAGTCGTGCTGATCCTGGGAGTACTTGGAGCCAGGATTGTTTTGAAGGAAAAGGTGCCGGAAATCACAGATGTAAGGAGTTTGCATGAAGCTGAAGCTATTGAGGATGACGGCGAGAATGAAGATATAAGACCAAAGGTAATAATGGTCCACATAAGCGGTCAGGTGTATCACCCGGGAATATTCCAGCTCATTGAGGGTGACCGGGTTGTCGATGCAGTTGACCTGGCAGGAGGTTTGACCAAACAGGCAGATTTGGATAGAATAAACTTAGCTAAGAAACTTGTTGATGAGGATAAGATATATATACCATCCTACCAGGAAGAGGTGGCAATTGAAACGGGAATGAATACCTCCACAGGAGGTGGCGGACTGTTGGATATAAATAGCTGCTCACAACAGGAGCTTGAGAGCCTGCCTGGGATAGGAGAGGTCATAGCAGGCAGGGTGGTAGAATATAGAGAGAAGAACAAGTTTAAGAGGCCTGAGGATATAATGAATGTATCTGGAATAGGTGATGCAAAATTTGAGCAGATCAAGGATCTTATTACTGTTAACTGATAGGAGGATTTAAGTTGGAAGATAGATTGACCCAAATGACAAAAAGCTCTGGCTGAGCGGCTAAAATAGGACCGGATGTCCTGGCACAGGTTCTGTGCCACTTACCAAAAGCCAACGATGATAATTTATTGGTTGGAATTGAATCATCAGATGATGCCGCAGTTTATAGGATAAATGATGAGTTGGCAATAATCCAAACGTTGGATTTTTTCACTCCTGTAGTGGATGATCCCTACACCTTTGGTCAGATTGCTGCAGCCAACTCCCTAAGCGATATTTACGCAATGGGTGGAGAACCTAGGCTGGCATTGAATATCGTCTGTTTCCCGGATTGTTTGGACCCTGAAGTTTTGACACAAATAATGAAAGGAGGACATGACAAGGTCTCTGAAGCCGGTGCCATACTGGTGGGAGGTCACAGTGTATCCGATGATGAGCCTAAGTATGGGCTTTCAGTTACAGGATTTGTGCATCCTGAAAAGGTGAAGGCAAATAATACAGCGAAACCTGGAGATTTACTTGTATTGACTAAACCTCTGGGGATAGGAATCATCACAACTGCAATAAAAGGAGAGCTTGCAAGTGAAAATGCCAAGAATAAGGCAATACTTTCAATGGGCACCTTGAACATTCATGGCAAGAATGCCATTGATGCCACAGAAAATGTTCACTCCGTAACTGACATAACTGGTTTTGGCCTGTTGGGTCATAGCCTGGAAATGGCAGAGGGGAGCGGTGTGACCATCAGGATTTTCAGCAGCAAGGTACCCTATATTGAAGAAGCAAAGGATTATTCACAGATGGGCTTGATCCCTGAAGGTGCTTACAACAATAGAAAATTCATAGGTGACAAGGTTAGAATTGATGAAGCTGTACCAGAATACCTAAGGGATATTCTATTCGATCCACAGACATCAGGTGGACTCTTGATATCAGTTGCAAGGGAAAATGTGGATGCATTGCTGGACAGTCTTTCCAAATCACCTGTTGATTTCGGAATTATTGGAGAAGTTATTACAAAAGAAGAAAAACAGTTGATCGTAGAATAAAGGATTGGTGTGAAATGAGCGATATTAATCTATATAAGATGATACCCAAGGTAGATGAGCTTCTGGAAAATGAGCTTATAAAAAATCTGGAAGACAAGGTAGCAAGAAAGACCATTGTGGATTCAATTCGACTTGCCACCGAAAGCATAAGAGCTTCAATCAATGGTGGGAAAGAGCATGAAGAAATCAAGGAAATGATAAGAGAGCTGGGAGAAACAGTAGTTAGGTTGGCAAGCAAGAAGAGTTCTTTTAAGCTAAGACCTGTCATCAATGCAACAGGGGTTGTAATCCATACCAATCTGGGAAGATCTCCTGTAAATCCTGAAATACTAGATCATTTAAGGGAGGTTGCCAAGGGCTATTCAAATCTTGAATATGACCTGGAAATGGGTAGCCGGGGATCACGATATTCACATCTGGAGGAAGTGGTTGCTGAGATAACAGGTGCCGAATCAGCTATGGTGGTCAACAATAATGCAGCAGCGGTTCTTCTTGTATTGAGCACCCTGGCGTCAGGGAAGGAAGTGATTGTATCAAGAGGGGAACTGATAGAAATAGGTGGGGCTTTCAGGGTTCCGGATGTAATGGCCCAAAGTGGTGCAAAACTAATAGAGGTGGGCACAACAAATAAAACCCATAAAAGGGATTACGAGGCTTCCATCTCTGAGGATACTGGAGCAATAATGAAGGTTCATACCTCAAATTACAGAATAATGGGCTTTACTTCCGCAGTGGAGGCTTCAGAGCTAAAGGATGTTTCCAAGAAAAACAATATCCCACTAATTGAGGATTTGGGAAGTGGGGTACTTGTTGACCTTTCCAGATATGGAATAACCTATGAGCCCACAGTGATGGATAGTCTGAAGAACGGAGTTGACGTGGTTACCTTCAGCGGTGACAAACTTTTGGGAGGGCCACAGGCTGGAATAATTGTGGGAAGGAAGAAGTTCATCGACCAGATGAAGAAGAACCCCCTAACCAGAGCCTTTAGAGTAGATAAGTTTACAATCTCTGCCCTTGAGGCAACCTTTAGGTACTATCTGGATGAGGATACTGTTGTATCTAAAATCCCCACTTTAAAGATGTTAACCTATTCCAGGGAGATTCTCCAGGAAAAGGGTGAAAGGCTGATGGGGATGTTGTCAAGGGAAGATCTTCAGAAAAGAGTTGGTTTAACCCTACAGGATGACTATTCTGAGGTGGGTGGAGGGTCATTACCCATGGAGAAACTTCCCACCAAATGCGTTGTCATTGAACTTGAAGAAGGAAGTACAGCAAGGTTCGAGGAGCTTCTAAGAACCAATACCATTCCGGTCATAGCCAGAATCTACAGGGATAAAGTATATCTTGATGTGAGAACCATAGACGATTCTGAAATGGAGATAGTCTCCAAGGCCGTCCGGAGGGCAATTGACGGACTGGAGGAGTGTAAAAAATGAAGCATCTGATTATTGGAACAGCTGGTCATATAGATCATGGCAAGACAACTCTAATAAAGGCACTGACTGGAAGAGAAACGGATAGGTTGAAAGAGGAGAAGGACAGAGGGATATCCATTGAACTGGGATTCACATATTTTGATCTTCCCGATGGACAGAGGGCAGGAATTATTGATGTCCCTGGCCATGAAAAATTCATTAGAAACATGCTGGCTGGTGTTGTTGGAATTGATATAGTGATGCTTGTAGTTGCTGCTGATGAGGGAATAATGCCTCAAACAGCAGAGCATCTTGCAATTCTTGATATGGCTGGAGTGGAGAAGGGATTTGTTGTAATAACAAAGGCTGACATGGTAGAAGAGGAATGGATTGAACTGGTCAAGGAGGAGATTTGGGAGGCAGTGGAAGGGACCTTTCTGGAAGGAAGCCCAATCATTCCCGTATCATCAACAAAGAAAACAGGAATAGACAAGGTAATCAACTTGATTCAGGATATGGCAGGAGAGCTTGAGGACAAGAATTTGAATGATATGCCTAGGCTGCCAATTGACAGAGTATTCACCATTTCAGGATTTGGAACAGTCGTAACAGGGACTCTATTGGCAGGGAAGTTTTCAATTGGTGACGAGGTGGAAATCTACCCATCAGGATTAAAGTCCAGGATAAGGTCCATACAGGTTCATGACCAAGATGCAAAGGAAGCCTTCGGTGGGCAGAGAGTCGCCATGAATCTTGCCAATGTTAAGAAGGATGATATCAATAGAGGGAATGTTGTGGCTCCAATAAATGCCATGGTCAGTACCATGATGCTCGATGTAAAGATTAAGCTGCTAAAGAATTTGGATAAGATAATTGAAAATCGTACACGACTTAAGCTTTATCTGGGAACTGAAGAGATTCTCTGTAGAATTGTACTACTTGACAAGGAAGCACTTGAGCCTGGTGAAGAGGCTTATGCTCAACTCAGACTTGAATCTGAGACCGTAGCAAAAAGGGGAGATAGGTTTATACTTAGATTCTATTCACCTATGTTTACAATCGGAGGAGGAGAGATTCTTGAGCCTAACCCTGCTAAACGAAAGAGATTTGACGATGATGATATCCAGGAGCTTCGAATAAAGGACGAAGGAGATTTTGGAGATATTGTAGAGCATATGATTCTTGACAAAGCTAAGCTTTACCTTTCTGTTAAGGAAATGGCCAGAGAAACGTCCATGCTGGAGGAGAATATTCTCCAAGAGGTAAGAAACCTTCAAGAGAAAGGGAAGGTAACCCTCTATGAGCTTAGCAAGGATATCTACCCCGTGCATATGGATCATATATCCAACCTTGTTGAATCCATGGAAAAGGTTCTTCAGGTGTTTCACAGTAAATATCCACTGAGAATTGGAGCTTCAAAGGAGGAGATGAGAAGCAGGTTCCTACAGAAGGCAAAACCAAAGCTTGCAGAGATCATAATTGAAAACCTGATCCAAAAAGGACACTTCAAGCAGGAAAAAGACCTGATTTCACTTCAGAATTTTAATCCTGAGTACTCAAGTGAACAGCTTAAGCTAAAGCACAAGGTTCTTGAAATCATCAACAAGGAAGCTTTTATGCCACCAAAGAAAGAGGATTTGATAAAGTCTGATTTGGGTAAAAACGATGATATAGAGGAAATTATAATGGACATGCTCAACAGGCAGGAACTGATGAAGATCAGCGATGACTTGATACTGTCGCCTGAAAATCTTGAATTAGCCAAAGTGGAGTTGATAGGTCACATAGAAAAAAATGGAGGAATATCTGTAGCCGAGTACAGAGATCTATTAAATACGAATAGAAAGAATGCAATTGGTCTGCTTGAGTACTTCGACCAAATTAAAATTACAAAAAGAGATGGCGAGAAGAGGATACTTGTAAATTGATATTGAGGTGGGGTAGGTATGAGCGGTAGAATACTGATTATAGACAACGACAGGTCATTTGTGAAGGGGCTTCGATACAGCCTTGAGCAGGATGATTATCGCATAGATATACTTTCCGAGGGGAAGAATACCCTGGACCACATATCTAGGAAGGATTACAATATGGTACTTATGGAGACGGATCTTCCAGACATTAATGGGCTTACATTATGCCAGGATATCCGAAATATTTCATCTGTACCAATTATTTTCATAACCTCCGTGAATGAGGATATCAAGAAAATTCTCGCTTTGGAGTATGGAGCAGATGATTATCTGGTAAAGCCTTTTAACATATTGGAACTGAAAGCCAGAATCAAGGCCGTTCTTAGGAGGATAAACCACAAGGTTTCTGACAATGACAGCAATGTTGTTGAAATAAAGGATTTGAGGATCAATTCCGTCGGGAGAAAGGTCACAAGAAATGACAAGAACATTTCACTGACTGGCAAGGAGTTTGACCTTCTATATGTCCTGGCATCAAATCCGGGGAAGGTATTCACAAGAGAGGAACTGTTGGGAAAGGTATGGGGATATGCCTATTATGGAGATCTAAGAACAGTTGACGTTCATATACGGAGAATTAGGGAAAAGATTGAGAAAGATCCCAAAGCTGCGGAGTATGTTCTTACAAAATGGGGAGTAGGTTACTTTTTCAAGGTAAATTAGGATTGAAATATTTTAGTATTTATTGTATAATGGCTTTTGTAGCCATATGGGGGTAGAGGAGTCCTGGTGGGCTCTCTGGTCTTCAAAACCAGCGCGGGGCGTTAGGAGCGTCCTGGGTGAGTTCGATTCTCACATACTCCCGCCATATAAATTAATACGATGATACTGCATGTTCATATTTAGAAAAGCACCTGTGAAGGTGCTTTTTAATATGCTTATAGTTAATTTTCGGACTGGAGCATCTGGGAAATTATATCCATGGACCTTTGGAGCAGTAGGTTCAAATTGGCAGTTGGAACTGAACCCTGCACAGTGTTGGGATTTCCCCCTCCCTTGAGTTTGAATTCTGTTGACAACTGTTTGTATACATTTCCAAGGTCAAGGTTGATATCCTTGGATTTGCTGATTATGAACTGCCCAAGACCATTGTTCGATATTCCATAGATCTGCACAACCCTTTCATAATTGTTTGAAATATGACTTCCCAGCTGACTGAGGGCCTTGAAATCATAATTGTCATACAGCTCTCTTATTACCCTTAAATCCCCGAGCCTTTCCGAACCATCAACCAGCATGGAACTTCTGGCTGAAATTATCTCTTCTCTTCCAGATCTGACCTCCTTTTCAAGTTCTGTCCTGTCATTGAATAGCTTTTCAACCTTGACTGCAATGTCATCATCGGAGGAGGACAATAGATTTGAAATGGATCTGACGGACTTAAACTTGGAGGAGTAATCCATAAATGCCCTTAGTCCGGTCAGAAAATGAATCCTCAGATTGCCCTTGTAATGCTCCCACTTTGTAATTTTCAGCAATCCAAGCTCGCCGGTGTGGTTCACGTGTGTGCCACCGCATGGAGAATAATCAAATCCATCGATTTCTACCATTCTTATGTTGCTTGCAACTGCGGGTGCCTTTCTTACAGGTAGCAGTTTAATTTTCTCCTGATTGACAAAGTAGGTTTTTACCTGAAAATTAGATTGGATGATCTTGTTGCACAGGGCCTCAGCATTGTCAACTTCCTCCTGCTCCATATGAGATAGGGTCACATCGATTGATGAATAATCCTTTCCCAGGTGAAAGCTTATGGTCTCACCTCCCAAAAGGTTGTATAGGACGCCTGAAAGAAGGTGCTGGCCACTATGCTGTTGCATCATATCGAATCTGTGGTCTGATTGGATGGAGAGCTTGACCTTAGGCCCTGGAATGTCTGATTTGAGTATATGTGTTAAGCGATCCTCATTCTCGACTGTTTCAATTACCGATACACCGTTAATGGTTCCAATATCCCCTGGTTGACCACCTGACATATCAGGATAGAATATTGTCCTGTCAAGAGTTATGTGGAATAGACCATTTTTTCTTTCCTTTTTGATTATGGAAGCCTCAGTCTCATGTAAATATGGATTCTCCCAATAAAGCTTTCTTGTCATAAAAGCACCACCTTCAAATTTGTAATTTTAAATATTTAAAGAGAAACTAACCAGTTCTGTGATATAATTGATTTTATTATATAACAACGAAACGCAAATATAAAGTGCTGAGGAGATAATACATGAAGCGACCTGCTTTGATCCCCGCTCTTTTTTTCACGTTGGGGATACTAACAGCTTATTATTTCAGTATTTCATCAATTGTCATATTGGGCCTGTCAGTCCTGGTTCTTATAGTATGGATTGGCTTGCTGTCTACAGGTAGGAATCTTGGAAAGTCCTACCTTCTACTCCTATTCCTGTTGTCAATGCTCTATACAAATTACTCTCACACATCATCCTTGGATGCTTATTTACATAAGGATGTACTTATAATGGGAACGGTACACAGGGAGTACATCAGGGAAGGCTACAGCAGCTATGACATAGTTATCCATAGTATAAACGGTGATGGTCTAAAGGAGAAAATAAGGACCAATATATACGATGGCTCGTCAATATCTCCAGGAACTGAGATAATTTTAAGGGGTCAGTTGTACAAGCCCATGGCAAATACAAACCCGATGCTATTTAACCACAGACAGTACCTGTTGACTAAAAACATAAAACATTTGCTTCGGACAGAGGAAGTTTTGCCACAAAATAATGCTAGACCCATTGAATTTGGATATGAAATACAGAATTCCTTTAAGGATAGATTGGACATGGTATTTGACAATGGGTTGTCCAAAGAAAATGCGGGCTTTATGAAGGCTCTTCTAACAGGTGGAAAGGACTCTTTGCAGCAGGAGGAATATGAGCTTTACAGAGAGATGGGGATAGCCCATATATTAGCAATTTCAGGACTTCACATAGGTATTCTGACAGGGTTTCTGCTTTTCATAATGTCCAGGACGGGAGTAAAAAGGAATGTGGCAATTCCTGCTGTCATGATATTTATCTGGTTATTCACCTATCTGGTTGGATTTCCTGAATCAGCTCTTAGGGCTTCAGTTATGCTTTCATTTGTATTGATATCTAAAATCCTGCACAGGGCATATGACCCAATCAATTTATTGGCAGTATCATATATAATTTGCTTGTTGATTAATCCATTCTGGATTTTCAGTTTGGGCTTTCAATTATCCTATGGTGCAACACTATCCCTGGCCACAATTGCTCCCTGGATACAGGAGAGGATATATCCTGCAAAGGGAAAGCTTGCAATGTCCGTTGGTGCAGTGATGGCAGTAAATGCTGGGATTCTCCCATTGCAAAGCTACTATTTCAATCAGTTGCCCCTTATGGCCTTATTTTCCAATATATTGATAGTGCCGGTGGCTACGGCTAATCTCATACTGGGATCTATAATTATTGCAATACCGGCATTGGCTCCCATACTAAATTGGCTGTTGAATCTTCAGAGGTATATGATTGACCTGTTGTCATTTTTGCCAATCGAAGCGCTTGGAGTTGCTTCACCAAGTCTGCACCAAATAATCCTTTATGTATTTTTTCTAATTGTGGTTTTGAAATGGAGGTACATTTCATATTTTAATATCAGGATAATGAAGGTTATTGTGGCATACCTTTTGCTCATCTCAGCCATGGGTCTTCTGCATGTGTTTGAATCCACCAATACAGAAATCCACTTTATTGATGTGGGTCAGGGTGATTCAGCCCTTGTAAGGGTTGAAGGCAGGGATTATCTCATTGATACAGGTGGAGCAATTTTCGGAAGCTACGATCCCGGGGAAGCCATAACTCTGCCATATCTGAAAAAGCTGGGTGTTAGAAAACTTGATGGGGTTTTCATAAGTCATTTTCACGAGGATCATTACAAGGGTCTGTTCCCAATTATGGAGGATTTGGAAATTGAAGCCCTATATGTAAACAATGTTATTCCTGATGCGGATTTGGAGCATGCAGTAAAAAAGTTCAACATTCCAGTATTCATTGTTAAGGAAGGAAGTAGGTTTGATTTTGGTGGAAGCTACATAGAGTGCATATATTCTTCTGGTAATTCATACACCGATGAAAACAATAATTCACTTGTTCTTTTACTCAGAAGCAAAGGGAAGAGTACACTTTTTACAGGGGATATAGAGGTGGAGGTTGAAAGACTACTAACTGGATATGATGTTGATATTTTGAAGGTTGCACATCATGGAAGCAGAACATCATCCTCTGTGGACCATATTTCGCGGCTGTTGCCGGAGGTCAGTGTCATTTCCGCTGGTAGAAACAACTCCTTTGGACACCCCCATGACTCAGTGCTGGAAACCTTGGAAAAATTTGGATCCAGTATCTATCGAACAGATGAAGCAGGCCTGATCAAGGTGGTCTTAAGGGATGATGAGATGGAGGTGCTACCTTATAACGGCCCCATGTACCAGATGAATCCTTTAGATTTAATATCTAAGCATGGCTATCGGTTGAGCTGGATAGTTGTTTATTGTATACTATCCTATATATCAACTATTACCTATACAAAAATGGAGGAAAAGAATTATGAAATACATTGAGTTTCAAAATTCAATTGAAAATGGTAATATCAATCCAATATACATATTCACTGGTGAGGAAACCTACCTTCTCGATATTGCTGTAGAGCAACTTGTGGGTCTGTTCATGACAAAAGAAGGGAGGACCATCAATCTTGCAAACCTGGATGGTAAGACTGCTGGACTGGAGGATCTGAAAGCCAGCTGTGAGACTCTGCCATTTATGTCAGAAAGGCGAGTAACTGTCTTAAGGGGAGCAGAAGCCTTGCTTGACAAGGATTCATCATCTGATGAAATGTTGGATTATGTAAAGAGCTTGGGGGATCATCAGCTTTTACTGATAAATGACAGAGATGGAAAAATCAAGAAGAACACTAAGTTTTACAGGTATCTCAATAAAGCTGGAAGTGCTGTGGTGTTTGAGAAGCTCAAGGGAAAGGAGCTAGCTGATTGGATACATGGGAAGTTGGCAGAAAGAGGCAAGACCATGTCCTATGCTGATCTGAACTACTTTATTCAGCAAAGCAGCTACAACAGTAGAAACATAAGCACTACACTATATGATCTTGACAACGAAATCAAGAAGCTTGCTGATTATGCCTCTGGAAAAAACATTGACCGGATAATCCTGGATCAGGTCCTAATTAAGACTCTCGACAAGAACATTTTCGATTTTTTGGGAGCTGTAGGCAAGAATGATACGGACAGGGCCATGGAGGTCTTCAATGAAATATATCTTATGAATGAACCGGTGCCTCGAATCCTATTTATGATAAGTAGGCAGTTCAGGTTGCTGCTTGGGTATGTCACCTATAGGGAAAAGGGATATGGCTCTGGAGAAATACAGGAAAAGCTGAGAATAAAACCATATGAATTTGGAAAGATAGCTGCTCAGGGGAACGGAATGGACAGGAACAGATTAAGGGATATTCTTGAGGAAATACTCCAAACTGACAGGAATCTCAAAACAACATCCTCTGACCAGAGACTTGAAATGGAAATGCTGATAGTAAAGCTGACAACCAGTGGTAGATCGTATAAAAGTTAATTCAAAAAAGAAAAAAACTTCGGTTTGGCCGAAGTTTTTATTACATTGCTTTATTAAGTGCCTTAGTCAGACGACTAACTTTTCTAGCAGCAGCATTGGTATGGATTACGTTTTTGTGAGCTGCTCTCTTAAGCTTCTTATCAATGACCTTCAACAATGCTCTCGCCTCGTCGAAATTTCCGTTGGCTACAGCACTCTCAAATTTCTTAATATATGTCTTAATTTCAGTTTTCTTACTCTTATTCAAGGCAGTTTTTTTAGCGGTTACAAGAATTCTTTTTTCAGCTGATTTAATATTTGCCACGATTTCACCTCCTCTAATCTAACAAAGGATATTGTACCATGTCATAAATCAAAATGCAAGAGAAAAATCACTCCATGTACTGGTATTTATGACTTCCATGTAGTATTATTATTCTACTTGCCATTGATTTAAGGCTTATTAATGGTATAATATTCTTGGATATAAATCAAGTGCTTTTGAAAAAATGATGCAGCAATTCCAGGAGGCGCAGTAATGAGCGAAAATAATCATAGAAAAAAAGAAAAAAACGAGGCAGTGGAGTGGGTCAAGAGCATAGTGGCCGCCATTGCGATTGCTCTGATAATAAAAACCTTTATCTTCAACACAACCTATGTTCTTGGGAACTCAATGTATCCCACTTTGCATGAACAGGACAGGCTATTCGCCCTGAAGGTACCCCTGTATTTTCACGGTCCGCAAAGGGGGGATGTAATAGTCCTTGAGGCACCGGACAGTCCTGGAAAGGATTACATCAAACGTGTCGTTGGAATATCAGGAGACAAGATTGAAATTCATGAAGGCAAGGTATATGTAAACGACATCCTTCTTGTTGAGGACTACATTCAGGGTGAGCAATACACCCATACCTACCAGGAAAACATATGGATCGTACCAGAGGGTGATGTGTTTGTACTGGGGGACAATCGTGCGGAAGGTGCGAGCAAGGACAGCAGATACTTTGGAACAATTTCCCTGGACAAGGTCAAGGGAATAACACAATTCAGATACTATCCAATCGATGATAGATTCGGTAGGATTGAGTAGCCTCCATTGTGGAGGTCTTATGGATAAATCAGACACTAGGAGGAAGAGCATGCATATAAAACAGGAAAATATAAGGAATTTTTCCATAATTGCCCACATAGACCATGGTAAATCAACATTGGCAGATAGATTGATTGAAATGACCGGGATGCTGACGTCCAGAGAAATGCAGGAGCAGGTATTGGACAAGATGGATCTTGAAAGGGAAAGGGGCATTACAATCAAGCTTAAGGCTGTGAGGCTTGTTTACAAGGCCAAGGATGGGCAGGAGTACGTTTTCAATTTAATTGATACTCCAGGTCATGTTGACTTTAACTACGAGGTCTCACGGTCACTGGCGGCCTGTGAAGGGGCTGTGCTGGTGGTGGATGCCACCCAGGGTGTAGAGGCTCAGACTCTTGCCAATGTTTACCTGGCAATTGACCAGGATCTGGAAATATTGCCCGTAATAAACAAGATTGACCTGCCAAGTGCAAGACCTGAGGAGATAATTAATGAAATAGAGGACATCATTGGTATTGAAAGTCACGATGCTCCCCTTATTTCCGCCAAAGACGGACTGAATGTGGAGCAGGTTCTTGAAGAGATAGTGAAGAAGGTACCTGCACCCAAGGGTGATTCAAAAGCACCTTTGAAGGCATTGATCTTCGATTCATATTACGACAGCTACAAGGGTGTCACCTGCTACATAAGAGTTTTTGAAGGTCAGGTAAAGCCTGGTATGATGGTAAAGATGATGGCAACAGGAAAAAGCTTTGAAGTCACTGAGGTAGGAGTCAATACATCAAAACATATTCCACTGGACAGCCTGAGTGCTGGTGAGGTAGGTTATCTCACCGCAAGCATCAAGAATGTCAAGGAAGCAAGGGTTGGAGATACAATAACCGATTTGAAGCATCCCACAGCAGAACCGTTACCAGGATATAAGAAGGTAATTCCAATGGTGTACTGTGGAATTTACCCTGCAGAGGGTGAGGACTTCAACACAGTAAGAGATGCCTTGGAAAAGCTTCAGGTCAATGATGCCGCACTGGTATTCGAACCGGAGACTTCAGTGGCACTGGGATTTGGATTCAGGTGTGGTTTCTTGGGACTCCTGCATATGGAGATAATCCAGGAAAGATTGGAGAGGGAATTTGACCTTAACATAATTACTACAGCACCAAGTGTAATCTACAGGGTTACAAAGACAAGCGGAGAGGTGTTGGAGATACAGAATCCTTCGAACCTACCGGCACCTGCGGAAATTCACTATATGGAGGAGCCCATCGTTTCTGCAAATATCATGACACCTACAGATTATGTGGGAGCAATCATGGAGCTATGCCAGAACAAGAGGGGAACCTTCAAGAATATGGAGTATCTTGAGGAAACCAGAGTGGTGCTTCATTATGATCTTCCACTCAATGAGGTCATCTATGATTTCTTCGATGCGCTGAAATCAAAGACCAGAGGATATGCTTCATTTGACTACGAGTTGAAGGGATATCAGCAAAGCGAGCTTGTCAAGATGGACATCCTCATCAATTCAGAGCTGGTGGATGCTTTTTCATTGATTGTACATGAAGACAAGGCATATGAAAGAGGCAGAACAATTGCGGAAAGATTGGTGGATGTTATCCCTAGACATCAGTTTGCGGTGCCGATACAGGCGGCAATAGGCAGCAAGATCATTGCCAGGGAAACAATACGTGCCTTGAGAAAGGATGTACTTGCCAAGTGCTACGGAGGAGATATCTCAAGAAAGAGAAAGCTGCTTGAGAAACAGAAGGAAGGTAAAAAGAGGATGAGACAGATTGGATCTGTCGAAGTGCCCCAGGAAGCATTTCTGACTGTATTGAAATATGATGAGAAATAATTAAAAATAAAGGAAAAGTCACAGGGACTTTTCCTTTATTTAAGTTGAAATGGCAGGAGGAAAACATGGAAAAGGCTGGTCTGTATATTCATATACCATTTTGCGAAAGAAAATGCCACTATTGTGATTTCACATCTGTGCCTGGGAACAATGATCTTATGGACAGGTATGTGGAGCGTCTCATTAAAGAAATCTCAATGGCATCTGATACCTATGAAGATATAAACATTGGAACGATTTTCATTGGAGGAGGAACACCCTCTATTCTTCATGAAAACAAAATAGCAGACATTATGGATGCTGTCAGAAGGGACTTTTCCCTGGATACTCATGCAGAAGTTACCATTGAGATAAATCCTGGAACCCTAACGGTTGATAAGGCAATCAGTTACAGAGCTTCCGGAATTAACAGGGCAAGCGTTGGAATCCAGTCTATGAATAATGGAATTCTCAAGACAATTGGAAGAATACACAGTGAAGAGCAGGTATTAACCACGGTGGAGAATCTTAGAAGAGCTGGTTTTGAAAATATCAATGGAGACATTATGTTTGGTCTTCCCCATCAGTCAATTGAGGATTTTCTACAGACCCTGGATAAGGTCATATCCTTGGAATTGGAGCACATATCCATGTATGGCCTGATTTTGGAGGAGAACACCCCATTGTATAGGTGGTATAACAGAGGTCTGGTCTGTATGCCAGATGAAGATGAAGAGAGAGTAATGTATCACACTGCCATTGATTCACTTGAATTTGGAGGATATAGACAATATGAAATTTCAAATTTTGCAAAGGAAGGCTTTGAGTGCAGGCATAATTTGGGATACTGGAAATTAAGGCCTTATATTGGTGTGGGCTTGTCAAGTCATTCATCCATAAGTGGCAGGCGATATTGGAACTCATCAAACTTCAGCGATTATTTCAATAAGCTGGACAGGGGAATCCTTCCCATTGCAGGGGATGAAACCATATCCAGGGACCTTATGGAGGCGGAGTATATGATTCTTGGAATCAGATTGAATGAGGGAATATCCATTGAGGATTATGAAAAAAGATTCAATACTTCTTTTATGGGAAAATATGGAGAAGTGATAAATAATCATACAAAATCAGGTCTGATTCAATTGGATGACGGGACCATAAGGCTAACTCGAAAAGGCATGGATCTTAGCAACCAGGTTGAGATTGATTTTCTTCCTTAGGGGTCAAACTTAGGGGTCAAAAAGTATTGACAAATACCTGTAAGGATGTTAATTTATATATAGGATTAGCACTCGGCGATGTTGAGTGCTAACAATCATCCAGGAGAATTTAGAGGTGATACTATGTTGGATGACAGAAAAATGAGAGTTTTGTACGCCATAATTGACAGCTATATATCTACTGCAGAACCAATCGGTTCAAGAACAATCTCAAAAGCCTATGACCTTGGAGTCAGCTCAGCCACTATCAGGAATGAGATGTCTGATCTGGAGGAATTGGGCTATTTGAACAAGACACATACATCATCTGGAAGAGTGCCATCTGACAAGGCATACAGATTGTATGTGGACAGCTTTATAAAACTGGACAAGGAATCTATGAATAAAAGGCAGAAGACAGAGATTAAGGATGCACTGGAAAGAGAAAACAAGGAACTGGATCAGCTGATCCAAAATTCAGCCAGACTTCTTTCGCAAATAACAAGCTATACGGCTTTGGCCTTGTCACCGCAGATAAAGGAGACTAGGATAAAACATGTTCAGCTGCTACCCATAGACGATTATCAGGTGTTGCTGATACTGGTAAATGAAAATGGGTTAATTAAGAATGCCGTTTTTAAAACAGAGCAGACAATCCCGGAAAATCAGCTTACGGCAATTACCAATATGCTTAACGAAAGGCTCAGGAACAAATCCTTCAATCAATTGAACAATGAATCAATGAAGGATATGTTCAATCAGTTCTATAGATACAAAAACGAAATCGAAAGACTGATTCCCATCATTAACAAGTCTGTAGAAAGCATGGAAGACATCGACCTTTATGCGGATGGGATAGGGAGGCTATTGAACTTCCCTGAGTACAAGGATATTGATAAGGTTAAGTCCATAATGTCCTTTATTGAGGATAAGGACCAGCTTTTAAATATCCTGCTTATGGATTCCATATCACGGGATGTACACATAAGCATAGGCCAGGAAAACATATATGCTCCCCTAAAGGATTGCAGCATAATAACAGCTACCTACAAGCTGGAGGGAGAAACCGTGGGTAAGATAGGAATTATCGGTCCAACCAGAATGGATTACCTTCGGTTGATTAAAACCTTGAGAATTTTCTCGGATAACATTTCCGAGATTATTAATAACTATAATGGAAGTGCTAAGAGGTGATTGCAAATGACAAAAGAAGACAAAAATATCAGGGAGGATGAACAGGACCTGCTGGAGGAAGAATCCACTGGGGCAGAAATTCCTCAGAACGAACAGGAGGATGATCCCATTTTTAAATCTAAGGCTTTATTGGAAGAAAAGGAAAATGAAATCATTGATCTGAACAATAAGTTGACCAGATTGCAGGCTGATTTTCAGAATTTCAAGCGTAGAACTGAAAAAGACAGGGAAAATTCAATAACCTATGGTATTGAAGCGATTATTCTGGATCTTTTGCCTGTAATTGATAATTTTCAGCGGGCCATAGCTGCCCAGGATGATAGTGAGGACAGCTTTTACAAGGGAATCTCAATGATTGAGAAACAGTTTATAGAAGTTTTGGAAAGAAATTCTGTCCATGAGATAGAAGCATTGGGTAAGGAATTCGACCCCAACCTGCACCATGCCGTGTCAGCTATTGAAAGCGAAGAGGAAGAAGGCACGGTTGTAGAGGTCTTGCAGAAGGGTTACATTTTAAAAGATAAAGTTATCAGACCAAGTATGGTCGTTGTATCAAAATAATTTAAGGAGGAATATCAGATGAGTAAAATAATTGGAATTGACCTGGGGACTACAAACTCAGCAGTCGCCGTTATGGAGGGTGGAGAAGCAGTAATAATACCTAATGTTGAAGGTAACAGAACAACTCCTTCTGTAGTGGCTTTTACAAAGGATGGAGAAAGGCTTGTTGGAGAAACTGCAAAAAGACAGGCAATAACAAATCCTGAAAGAACAATTCTGTCAATCAAGAGGCATATGGGAAGCGACCACAAGGAAGAGGTGGATGGCAAGACCTATAGCCCTGAAGAAATTTCAGCAATGATTCTACAAAAGATAAAGGCTGATGCAGAGAGCTATCTTGGTGAGACAGTTACAGATGCTGTTATCACAGTTCCTGCATATTTTACGGATAGTCAAAGACAGGCAACAAAGGATGCAGGGAAAATAGCAGGACTTAATGTCAAGAGAATAATAAATGAGCCAACTGCAGCAGCCTTGTCATATGGGTTGGACAAGGAGCAAGGACAGCATAAGATTATGGTGTTTGACCTGGGTGGAGGAACCTTCGATGTATCAATACTTGAGCTAGGTGATGGAGTATTTGAGGTTCTTGCCACAAGAGGAAACAATCATCTTGGTGGGGACGATTTTGACAACAAGCTGATTGACTACATTGCAGATCAATTTAAGAAGGAAAATGGAGTTGACCTTAAATCTGATAAAATGGCTCTTCAGAGATTGAAGGAAGCTTCCGAAAAGGCTAAGAAAGAACTTTCAACAACCAAGTCAACAAATATAAACCTTCCATTCATAACTGCAACAGCATCAGGTCCACTACATCTGAATATGGATATTACAAGAGCCAAGTTTGATGAGCTGACATCAGGACTGGTAGATATGACAATAGAGCCGGTTAAGGCAGCTCTTAAGGATGCCGGTGTAGGTGCATCTGATATTGAGAAGGTATTGCTGGTTGGTGGATCAACCAGAATACCAGCTGTTCAGGATGCTGTTAAGAAGCTAATTGGAAAGGATCCTCAAAAGGATATTAACCCTGATGAAAGTGTTGCTTTGGGAGCGGCAATTCAGGGAGGAGTCCTAAGTGGAGAGGTTAAGGATCTTCTTCTTCTTGATGTTACCCCACTTTCACTTGGAATTGAGACTCTTGGAGGAGTTACAACAAAGCTTATTGAAAGAAATACAACAATACCAACAAAGAAATCACAGGTGTTTACAACCGCTTCAGATAGTCAGACCTCTGTAGACATCCATGTTCTTCAAGGAGAGCGTCAAATGGCAAGTGACAACGTAACGCTGGGTAGATTCCAGCTTACAGGTATACCACCAGCACCAAGAGGGGTTCCACAAATCGAGGTCACCTTCGATATAGATGCCAATGGTATTGTAAATGTTAGTGCAAAGGACCTGGGAACAGGCAAGGAGCAAAAGATCACAATCACCGCCTCAACCAAGCTCAGTGAAGATGAGATAAATGAAAAGGTCAAGGAAGCGGAGCGATTTGCCGAGGAAGATAAGGTTAAGAAGGAAAAGATAGAGGTTAGAAATAATGGTGACTCAATAGTATATCAAACTGAGAAGACCTTGAAGGACCTTGAAGGAAAGCTTGAAGCTGGTGAAAAGGCTAAGGTTGAAGAAAAACTTGAGGCTCTAAAGAAGGCCCTTGAAGGCGATGACATAGAGGACATAAAGACAAAAACCGAAGAGCTTACAAACGAGTTCCATGCTATTTCACAAAAATTGTATGAAACAGCTCAAGGCCAAGAGGGAGAGCAGCAACAGGCTCCTGAGGATGACGATGTTGTTGACGCCGACTATGAAGTGGTTGACGAAGACTAAATTTTGAAATAGTATATTGTGGGAGTCATTAATGACTTTTTCAAAAATCAAAGCTAAACCAAAAGGTTTAGCTTTGATTAATGATTTTTAATGGAAGTTGGTGTATGGCAGTGAGGGATTTTTATGAAATACTTGATATATCCAAGGATGCAACGCAGGATGATATAAAAAAGGCTTACAGAAAACTTGCAAAAAAGTACCACCCGGACTTAAATCCAAATGATGCAGAAGCTGAGCAGAATTTCAAGGAAGTAAATGCTGCATATGAAATCCTCAGCGATCAGGAGAAAAGATCTCGTTATGACAGGTTTGGTCACGCAGGAATAGATCCACAGGCTGGAGGAGGAGACTTTGGAGGCTTTGGTGATATATTCGATGACCTGTTTGATGTCTTTGGTGGTTTTGGCGGAAGAAGTACAGGACGAAGAAGGTCTGGTCCTGCAAGAGGGGCCGATATACAGCAAGGCGTAACACTGGAATTCAAGGAAGCCGTTTTTGGGGTTGAAAAAGAGGTTCAGGTCAGGAGATATGAAACCTGTGGTACATGTGAGGGAACAGGTGCAAAGCCTGGTACTGACAAGAAAACCTGTTCAAAATGCCACGGCTCCGGAGAGGTTAGATATGCTCAGCAGACTCCATTTGGTCAGTTTGTTCAGGTTGGAGTTTGTGACCAGTGCAATGGTGCTGGTGAAACCTTTGAAGAAAAATGTGAAACGTGCAACGGCACTGGCAAGGAAATCAAGACCAGAAAAATCAATGTCAATATTCCGGCTGGCGTTGACAATGATTCAGTTATGACTGTCAGAGGTGAAGGTCACAGTGGAGAAAAAGGTGGATTGCCGGGAGACCTGTATATATATATTTCTGTTAAGGAAGATCCTGTTTTCGAAAGAAGAGGAACGAACCTATATGTAACAGTACCCATAACCTTTGCTCAGGCGACCCTTGGTTCGGAAATAGAGATACCCACATTGGAGGGAGCAGAAAGATATACGATACCTGCGGCAACCCCATCCGGTAGTAGGTTTAAGCTAAGGAACAAGGGAGTGGCAAATGTCAGAGGACTTGGCAGGGGAGACCTGATTTTTGCCGTTGAGGTTATAATACCAAAGGACCTTACAGATAAGCAGCGGGAGCTACTCCTGGAGTATTCCAAGGAAATGGGAGAGAATTACAAGGTTCCTGAAAAGAAGGGTTTTTTCAAGAAGGTCAAGGATGCATTTCAGCAGTAGTATGGTATAATAATTCTGGCTACAGGCCAGTTGGGAGCAACCACCAATGTGGTTGCTTTTTATATACTGGAAAAGTGTACATTTTTGGGGTATAATATGTTGAATAATAGATAAGGATGTGATCCGATGAACTGGCTGGAGGTTATAATAAAAACAAAACCGGAAAATGAGGACCTTGTAAGCAGCATTTTATATGATAATGGTGCCACAGGACTGACAATCGAGGATCCCAATGACATTGTGGAGCTTGATAAGGCCAAGGATGCATGGGATTTCATTGAACCGGAGCTTCTTGAAAACAAAGATGATGGGATAATAATAAAGGCCTACTACTCTGAGGCAGAAAATCTGGATGCTATTTTGGAGGAAATCACAAAAAGAATACGTAGGAACGGTCTTGGAGAAATCCTTACCAGCAAGGTGGATGAAAGCGATTGGGCTGAAAACTGGAAAATCCACTACAAGACCACAAAAATAGGTAGGAATATTGTTATAAAACCCTCATGGGAAGAATATCAGCCCGAAGAGGATGATATAGTTATTGAGCTTGATCCGGGAATGGCCTTTGGAACCGGATCCCATGAAACAACCGTCATGTGTGCCAGGGCGCTTGAGAGAAATGTAACCCCAACCTCGACAGTGTTTGATGTAGGCTGTGGCAGTGGAATACTTGGCATAATAGCTGCAAAGCTCGGAGCTGGAAGAGTGCTGGCTGTGGACCTGGATCCAATGTGCGTTAAGGTCACCAAGGAAAATGCAGTCATCAATCAGGTTGATGAGACAATACAGGTTGAGGAAGGGAATCTGCTCCACATGGTAGAGGAAAAGGCGGATGTTATCGTAGCCAATATTATTGCTGAAATCATCGTTGATCTGGTACCAGGGCTGAAAAATCATATTAATGCAGATGGAATATTTATTGCCTCAGGAATCATAGAAAGCAAGCTGGACATGGTTAAGGAAGTCCTGCTGGAAAACGGATATGAGATTGTAGGTGTTGAAGTCATGAACGGCTGGGCTGCAATCACATCAAAAATGGTGATATGATGCATAGGTTTTTTACTGAAAACAAAATTGATGAAGTAGGACATATAGAGATACAAGGCTCAGATGTAAAGCATGCAAGAGATGCCTTGAGAATGGCTTCAGGTGACAAGCTGGAAATAGTTGTTGAAGGGAAGGCTTATCTGTGTGCCATAAAGGAGATTACCAAGAATCTCATGGTTGCGGGGGTAATTAAGCCTTTGGAGGGAAGTCATGAGTCTAGTATTAGCATCAACCTGTTTCAGGGACTTCCCAAGAGTTCAAAGATGGAGACCATACTCCAAAAGGCTACAGAACTTGGAGTATCATCCTTCTATCCACTGATTACATCAAGGACAGTTGTAAGGCTAAGGGATGACAAACAACAGGACAAGAAACTGGAAAGATGGGAGTCTGTTGTCCAGGAGGCTGCGAAACAATCAAAGCGTGATGTGATTCCAAGGGTCCATCCAGTGGTCCAAATGGGGGAAATAGTAGAACTTCTGAAGGAAGGTCTTACAATAGTGCCATATGAGGCGTCAGATGAAAATGGAATCAAGGAGATTCTCAGATCCTTGGATACACCAAAAAGGGTCAATATAGTCATTGGACCTGAAGGTGGCTTTGAGGAGGAAGAAATAGACTTGCTGGAAAATATGGGTGCAAAGATTGTGTCCTTGGGGCCCAGGATACTTAGAACTGAAACAGCAGGGATAGTGGCTTCTGCCATTGTACAGTATGAATATGGAGATTTAGGAGTGATTTAATGAATTCAGTGGCATTCCATACCTTGGGATGTAAGGTGAACCAATACGAAACCGAGGCCATGGAGGAAATGTTTGAAAAGAATGGGTACAGGGTTGTAGGAGAAGATGACTACTCAGATATATACGTTATAAATACCTGTACTGTCACAAATCTTTCAGACAGAAAATCAAGACAATTTATAAGGAAATCCAAGAAAAACAACCCTGGTGCAATAGTAGCGGTAGTTGGGTGCTATTCACAGGTTTCGCCTGAAGAGGTTGAAACCATCGAAGGAGTTGATGTAATAATTGGCACAAGTGATAGAAACAGGATTGTTGAGCTTTGTGAGGAGGCTGAACGGACCAAGCGAAGGATAAATATAGTCAGACCGGTGAAGACATACGAGAAATTTGAAAAGATAAATATTGATGATTTGAAGACAAGAACCAGAGCTTTCGTTAAAATCCAGGATGGCTGCAACCAATTCTGTAGCTATTGTATAATTCCCTATGCACGAGGCCCCATTAGAAGCCGTGAATTCGGAGATATTGAGCAGGAGGTCAGGAAGCTTGCCAGTGCCGGCTTCAAGGAGGTGGTCCTGACAGGAATCCACGTAGCATCCTACGGGAAAGACCTTAAGAGGGAATCTCTGGGAGAAGTAATTGATAAGATCAGTCTGATTGAGGGTATTGAAAGAATAAGGCTTAGCTCCCTTGAGCCGACCCTTATAGATAGGGATTTTATGGAGATAATGACAAAAAGTCCCAAGATATGTGATTATTTTCATCTCTCCCTGCAAAGTGGTTCAGATACTGTTCTGGAAAGGATGAACAGAAAATACACCACAGAGGAGTACAGGGAAAAGGTACGGTTGATTAGGGAATATCTTCCAGATGCTGGGATTACCACTGACATAATTGTTGGATTTCCTGGAGAAACGGAACAGGAATTTCAGGAAACCGTGAGATTTGTTGAGGAGATTGGTTTTTCCAGGATACATGTATTCAAGTATTCACCTCGGAAGGGAACTCCCGCAGCCACCATGGATAATCAGGTCCATGGAGAGGTCAAGAACATCAGAAGTGGGCTCCTGATAGCACTGGGAGATCGACTGTCAGAGGAATTCAACGGTAAATACATTGAGAATACCAAGGACGTGCTATATGAAGAGCGCACCAAGCGAGACCTAAATGTGTATGAGGGTTATACATCAAATTATATTAGAGTCAGGACACCATCACAGTATGATATAATTGGAGAGATAAGGAATACCAGGCTAAAGGCTGCAAAAGGCTCTTTCATTGAGGGAACCTTAATATAAAGCATTCATATGGAGTAAGAGGAGGTGTTAATTATGGACTGTCTATTTTGTAAAATTGCTGAAAAGGAAATACCAAGTGATTTAATACATGAGGATGAATTTGTTGTGGCATTCAAGGACATCAACCCACAGGCTCCAGTACACTTTTTGATTGTGCCCAAGATACACATAAAATCCCTGGATCAGATTAGTAAGGAGGACAATGCCTTGATTTCTCACATTTTCAATCTTATTCCCAAGCTTGCAAATGAACTGGGGATTGAAAATGGATACAGGGTTGTAAACAATTGTGGTCCTGATGGAGGACAAACTGTAGACCATATTCATTTCCATGTTCTTGGGAAAAGGGAAATGTTGTGGCCACCAGGTTAAAAACAGTTGAAATAATTATTTAGATAATGTATAATTATTTAGTGTGCAAGCCATACTCTTGGCAGTATTGTAACACTCTTGTAGTTGAGAGGGGAGGGAAGGATCGATGACAGAAATTAAAGTTGGTGAAAACGAATCTCTTGATAACGCTCTTAAAAGATTTAAAAGATCATGTGCCAGATCAGGAGTTATAGGTGAAGTAAGGAAAAGAGAGCATTACGAAAAACCAAGCGTAAGAAGAAAAAAGAAATCTGAAGCAGCGAGAAGAAAGAAACATTCCAAGTATTAATAAGAAGGTGAACTAATGTCCCTTAAAGATAAACTCATGGAAGATTTAAAGTCATCCATGAAAAACAAGGATACTATAAGGAAGAATACTGTCACTATGGTCAGAGCAGCTGTCAAGCAAAGAGAAGTAGATGAAAGAATCGAGCTGACTGATGAGGATATACTTGAGATCATTTCTAAACAACTCAAGGAAAAGAAAATGGCCATAGAGGAGTTTAAGAAGGGCTCACGCCAGGATCTTGTGGATACAACCGAATCGGAGATTGAGATTCTGTTGGAATATCTGCCTGAACAATTGAATGAAGAAGAGGTGGAAAGAATCGTGAAGGAAACAATTGAAGAAATTGGAGCCACCTCAATTAAAGATATAGGTCTAGTCATGAAATCCACAATGTCCAAGGTAAAGGGAAGGGCAGATGGAAACATGGTGAACAAGGCCGTGAGAAAATTGCTAAAATAACCTGAGTTAAACTCAGGTTTTTTTGCTATCTTTTAACAATTGTGGGTATACATTAAAAGTGGAACTCAATTGGAGGTGAAAATGTGAAGAATATAAGGTTTCTGGCATTTCTTACAATCGTATTTGTAATTTTCATGTCATCTGGAAGTGCAAATGCACAAGGCCCAGGCAAGGTGTATGTTGTACCTATTCAGGGGGAAATAAACCGCGCTACCCACAATTACGTCAGGGATGTTGTAAATGAACTGAACAACGAGTCCGGTGTGGAAGCGATAATATTTGAAATAGATACCTATGGTGGAGTTGTTGATGAAGCTATAAAAATAAAGGATGTAATTATTGGGACAAACATTCCAACCATTACCCTTGTCAACAACAAGGCAGCATCTGCAGGCGTCCTTGTGACAATAGCCGGAGAGCATATAGCAATGTCTGAGAATGCAGTGATTGGATCTGCTGAGACAATACCAAACACGGAGAAGATACTCTCCATGTGGAGAGGTGTTCTCAGGGATACAGCCCAGTACAGGGGTAGGGATGCCCTGTTGATTGAATCAATGGCTGACAGCGACATATCAATCGATGGTGTCGTTGACAGTGGAAAGCTTCTCAATTTGACTGCTCAGGAGGCTTATGAGCTTGGTTTGGCAGACATACTGTCAAGTGACTACAATGTAATACTTGAGTATTTTGGATATGAAGCATCCCAGGTGGAGGTCATGGAAGAAGGCCTTCAGGTAAAGTTGTCAAAATATATTTCCAATCCATATATTAGTACCCTGCTGTTGACACTAGGATTTGTGGGACTTGTACTTGAGATACTGACACCAGGTTTCGGATTGGGAGGAACCATTTCTCTGATGGGATTTGGACTTTACTTTGGGGGAAATATTCTCGCTGGGAACTCAAACTGGACCTCATTGATACTGTTTGTTGTGGGTCTTGGCCTGCTTGTGATAGAAGGCGTGGTTCCAGGATTTGGATTGCCTGGTATAGGTGGTTTGATATTTGTGCTGGCCGGAACAGTGTTGGCCATGCAGGACCTGGCTGCAGCAGTTCTGTCATTGAGCATAGCTATTATAGTAACTACATTGGTGGCGGTTGTTATGGTAAAACATGGTTACAAGAGCAAGTTTCTCAACAGAATAATATTGAGCAATAAGCTGGACAGTGAAAGGGGATATCTAAGCACCAACACCATGAGTGATCTCATGGGCAAGGAAGGAACTGCACTATCGGAACTTCGACCTTCGGGTTTTATCGTTATAGATGGAGAGAAGTACGATGCATTGGCAGAGACAGGTTATATACCTGAAAACTCAAATGTCAAGGTCGTCAAGGTTGAAGGTTCAAAAATATTTGTAAGGAGGATTTAGAATGGATCTAATTTTCACACTCGCAATTGCAATAGGTATCATTATTCTATTAATGCTGTTCTTCACTTTTGTTCCAGTGGGACTCTGGATAACCGCTTTCTTTGCAGGGGTTAAGGTAAAGATTACAACATTGATAGGTATGAGACTTAGAAGAGTTGTACCAAGCAGAATAATCAATCCTATGATAAAGGCTACAAAGGCTGGATTGGACATTAAGATCGATGATCTGGAATCACATTATCTTGCAGGAGGAAATGTAAACACCCTAGTGGATGCATTGATTGCTGCTCAAAGGGCTAACATACCATTGGTATTTGAGAGAGCTGCAGCAATAGACCTTGCTGGTAGAAATGTTCTTGAAGCAGTCCAGGTAAGCGTAAATCCGAAGGTTATCGAAACGCCTCAAATTGCAGCTGTTGCCAAAAATGGTATAGAGGTTGTGGCAAGGGCTAGAGTAACTGTTCGAGCCAATATTGAAAGACTTGTTGGTGGAGCAGGTGAGGAAACAATAATAGCAAGAGTTGGAGAAGGTATTGTTACCACTGTTGGTAGTGCAAGTTCTCACAAGGATGTATTGGAGAATCCCGACAGCATATCAAAGACAGTCCTTGAAAAGGGCCTGGATGCAGGAACTGCATTTGAGATACTGTCCATAGACATAGCTGACGTGGATGTAGGTAGAAACATTGGTGCAAAATTGCAGATGGAGCAAGCTGAGGCAGACAAGAAGATTGCGCAGGCAAAGGCAGAGGAAAGAAGAGCTATGGCAGTTGCAAGAGAACAGGAAATGAAGGCAGAGGTTCAGGCGATGAATGCCAAGCTTGTGGAAGCGGAAGCTGATGTACCGAAAGCCCTGGCTCAAGCCTTGAGAGAAGGAAAGCTTGGAGTTATGGATTATTACAATATGAAAAACATACTTGCAGATACAGATATGAGAGATTCAATATCCAAGATAGCTGACGAAGATAAAGAAACAAAATAGGAAGTGATTAAATGGATAGTCCTATAATCATTCTGGTCTTTTGGGTCATAATCAACATTCTTTTAAAAAGCTCCAGAGACAAGAAAAAAGCTGAACAGGCAAGAAGGAAATCCGGGCAGGGGAGTGTACAGAACAGACAACAACCAAAGGGAGACAGATCCCGTATGAATACCGGGAGGAAGGACTTCAGACAGGCGCTTGAAGACTATAAGACTCAGATAGAAAATGAGCTGAATCCAGATAGGAAAACCCCTGTTAAACCTAAGGTCAGCGAGTCAAGGCAAAAGGTTGAAAGACCTGATAGCCGTCTGGAAAAGTCGAAGATGCGCACCTTCAGGGAAGGACGATACTGGGAGGATGCCACCGAGGATGTGATTGAAACAGCTTCGGGAAAGGAAGTTAAGGAAAGTGCTGCAGCTGCTGAAAAAGAAGCAGGAAAAGCTGAGAAAAGCCCAGAGGGTATATTTGATATCAAGAACGATATACTCAAGGGTATTGTCTACTCGGAAATACTAGGCAAGCCTAAAAGCATGCAAACAAAGAGAGGTCCTTTTTAGGACTTCTTTTCATTTGCTGCGAATAGAAGCTTCTACTTCTTTGATCGAGTATTTTCCCTGCATGAGTATCGTAAAATCTACCTTGGTTTACTTGCTTCCCTTCTTATATAGTGGGAGAGAACTTGGAATTTCACTTATTACTAAATGGTTACACATCAGCTAAATATATAGAAAAGCATACCTTTCTATGGTATGATTTATTTAATTGATATTCAAATTTCAGAGGTTAGGGAGGAATATAAGTTTGACATTAAACAATGAAGAGGGATTTATTGAAATACATGATGACAAAACAATAAAAGCCATAGCTGGCAACCTTGATTCAAATATAAAATCCATTGAAGAAAAAATGGACATAAGGCTAAGAATAAAAGATAATGCCATAAGGGTCCAAGGATTGCCTGAGAATGTAGAAATGAGCATGAGACTTTTAGATGAGTTGAAATATATTGTTCAAAAGCAGCATATCCTTCAGGAGCAGGACCTGAACTATGCCATTGACTTCATTAAATCAGGTAAGGAAGGCAGCCTAAAGGAACTTCTTGATGACGTGGTTTGTATAACTGCTTCAGGTAAAAGCATAAAACCTAAAACATTTGGGCAGAAGAGGTACATCGATTCCCTTAGAAAACACGATGTGGTCTTCGGAATAGGTCCAGCGGGTACAGGGAAGACCTATCTGGCAATGGCAATGGCTGTACAGGCATTCAAGAACAGGGAAGTCAACAGGATAATCCTTACCAGACCTGCAGTGGAAGCTGGTGAAAACCTTGGATTTCTTCCGGGAGATCTACAGGAGAAGGTGGATCCATACCTAAGGCCCATTTATGATGCTCTCTTTGAAATATTGGGTGTGGACACATATCTGAAATTTTTTGAGAAGGGGCTGATTGAGGTGGCTCCTCTGGCGTATATGAGGGGAAGAACCCTGGATTCTGCCTATGTAATATTGGACGAAGCACAAAACACAACAAACGAGCAAATGAAAATGTTCCTAACCAGATTAGGATTTGGTTCCAAAGCCATTATTACTGGAGATATAACACAGATAGATCTTATCCGAGGAAAGGAATCAGGTCTTAAGACTGTTATGGGAATATTAAAGGATGTAAAGGGGATAGATTTTATCAATCTGACAAGTGCGGATATTGTTAGGCATCCACTGGTGCAAAGAATTATAAACGCTTATGAAATCCATGAGAGCAAGAAGTAGTTTGAAAACTTGACCGAGGCGGGTGTGGTATATGCTTAAAGTATTGAAAACCTTCTTTAATGGTATGGGAACTGGCAAAAGGATAGGAAGAGCAACAACAGTGTTTTTGTTATTTTTTGTGCCTCTTTTTATTTTTGCTGTGACGCAATCACAATTTTCCCAAGCCAATTTGAAGATTGGTCAAAAGGCTCCAGAGGATATAAGGGCTCCTTTTGCACTTGAAGACACAGATGCCTACGAATCTCAGGTGGAGGAATCATTGGCCAATATGGAGGCAGTATACAGGATATCACCTACTGTTCAAATTACTACAAAGGCAAAGGTTTCAGGATACCTGGATCTGGTTAGGGACATTAAGCTTAGAAACAATTTGACTGTAAGCTCAAGAATAGATGAGCTTGAAACCGTCAGTCCCCTTGATCTTTCATCTGATGTTCATGGAATTGCTATAGAGTCTACTTTTTCCAGTCTAAACACTGTTGAGGCAATATCAGAAGATATTCTCACACAAATGCTGGCCCAGGGAATAAAAGAAGACGAGCTTGGTTACAGACTTATGGAAATTGATGGCATAGTCAGTTCATTGAATCTTCAGGAGGGGGAACAGCTACTGATTTCTAGTATTCTTATGGGTGCCATGGAGCCAAATGAGTTTGTTGATACCATTGCGACAGAAAGGCAAATGGAACTTATCAGAGAAAGCATAAGACCTGTGGTGATTGAGCAAAATGAATTAATTGTGGAAAAGGGAGAGACTATTTCCTCAGAACAGATGAGAATCATTAGGTTGGCTGAGCTTGGAGAAGAGGGTTCACGCTCCTGGACAAGGTATATAGGAATATGGATTCAATTAATGCTACCATTGCTTGCGATGATTCTATATATTAAGTATTTTAGCCCGGAAATTCTAAATGGGAGACTGATTTATCTGATGTTCACCTTGTTCATGATAACTTTTCTTCTTGGCAAGGCAATGGAAACCGTATCCCCTTATTTGATACCCTCAGCATTTAATTCAATAATTGCAACTCTGCTTGTTGGACCTGGTCTAGCCATTATATCAAATCTGGTGCTGGTGTATATGCTCTACTTTTTATGGAGCATACCGGGAGAGCTTGCAATAATAATGATAGTAGGAAATTCAGCTGGAATCATTTTACTTTTGCATCAGAATCAACGGCATAGAGTACTTCTTAATGGTATTTATATGGGAGCCATAAGCTTTATATTTTATCTGGGCTATTATTTTCTAGGGGATATAACCACCAGGAACATACTTATCAATGGGGGAGCCATAATTATTGGAGGCTTGGTCTCAGGAGTTGTTTCACTTGGGACATTGCCCCTTTGGGAAAGTGTTTTCAAGGTGTTGACACCTCTTAAGCTTATGGAGCTAACAGATCCCAATCAACCCTTGCTCAGAAGACTCTTTGCAGAAGCTCCAGGTACCTATCATCACAGCCTCATAGTCGGAAGTCTATCTGAAGCAGCTGCCTCATCAATCGGAGCAAATCCTCTTCTTGCAAAGGCAGGGGCCTATTATCACGATATTGGGAAGTTAAAGAGACCTTCCTACTTCAAGGAAAATCAGTTTGGCATTGAAAATCCCCATGATCAGATGGAGCCTATACAGAGTACTGAAATCATAATTTCCCATTGGGAGGACGGTATGAAGCTGGGCAAGGAAACCAAGTTGCCGAGAGAGATTATGGATATAATTGATCAACATCATGGAAATACCCTAATGTCTTATTTCTACCACAAGGCCTCAAAGGACGGGGAAACCTTGCCAGAGGATAAATTCAGATACGGTGGCCAAAAACCAAAATCCAAGGAAGCCACAATTGTGATGCTTGCAGACTCAGTTGAAGCCGCTGTCAGAAGTATAAGGAACATGGATGAAACCGCTATCGAACTGATGGTAGGCAGAATAATCAAGGGGAAAATTGAGGACGGGCAGCTGGACCATTCACCAATAACCACAAAAGAAATCAATACTGTCAAGAATACTTTTATTTCGGTGCTAAAGGGAATATACCATGAAAGAATTGAGTACCCGGAAAAGTCATAAGCAAAGGAGAGAAAGATGGAAGTTCTATTCGACAATAGGCAGAACAAAATCAGGTTGGGAAAATCTACAGAGGAGTTGCTGGAAAAGGTAATAGAGACGACCTTGATGATGGAGGGCATGTCGCTTGATTATGAAATAAGTGTTTCCTTTGTCACAAACGAGGAAATCAGGGATTTGAACAATCAGTTCAGAAACATTGACAAGGAAACGGATGTCTTGTCATTTCCCTTTGATGATGAATTTGAAACTGGAGTTAGAATTCTTGGGGACATTGTATTGTCAGTGGAAAGGGCAATGGAGCAGGCTGAAGATTTTGGTCATTCAGTTGAAAGAGAGCTGGCATACCTTACCGCCCACAGCACCTTACACCTAATTGGTTACGATCATATGACTGATGATGATAAATCAACAATGAGACAAAAGGAAAAGGCAATTATGAAGGAGCTCCAAATTTTCAAGTAGCCAGGAGGTGTATTTGATGAAGGTCAAGGATTTTATCGATAGCTTCAATTATGCAGTATCAGGGATAATGTCGGCTATGAAGCTTGAAAAAAGCTTAAGGATACATTATATAGCAGCAATAACTGTAATAGGACTTAGCACACTGTTTAACCTGTCAAGGGTTGAGTTTATGATACTTCTGATTACAGTGGTCCTGGTTGTAGTGCTTGAAATGATAAACACTGCAATCGAAAAGACAATTGACATGATAACCAGAGAATACCACCCCTTGGCAAGGGTAATCAAGGATGTGTCGGCGGGGGCGGTACTTATAGCTTCATTCAATGCAGTCATAGTAGGATATCTAATGTTTTTTGAGAGACTCAATCCCTTTAAGGAACTTGTTTTGATAAAGATAAGAAATTCTCCAATACACCTTACCTTTGTTGCACTCATATTAGTTGCACTACTTACTGTGGGTTTAAAATCTAAATTCTATAAAGGACATGGCACCCATTTCCAGGGTGGAGTAGTCAGCGGACATTCAGCAGTTGCATTCTGCATAGCCACAATAGTGTCAATACTATCAGAAAACCTTCTCATAATAACACTGGTTTTCGGATTGGCATTTCTGGTAGCGGAAAGCCGTGTCGAGGGCAAGATTCATTCAGCAATGGAGACAATCATAGGAGGAATACTTGGCATACTAGTGGGTATTCTCATATTTCAGATAATTGGTTAGGAGGAAGGAAATGGACATAAGAAGGATGATTGCACTGATAATGGTGGTAATGTTAAGCATGGGCTTTACTGCCTGCAGACAGGAGGAACCTGTTCCACCTGTTGAAACACCAATAGAGGAACCTGTTGTAGAGCCTGAACCTGAGCCTGTAGAGGAACCTGAGCCAGAGCCAACGGGAATACCATCACCACTAAGTGGAATTTATGCAGCTGAGGAACTGGTAAATGGCAGGGTCATATCAGTGGTTTTTGACAACCACCCAAAAGCGAAATGGCAGTCAGGCTTAAAGGATGCTGAGGTAATATATGAGTTTCCTGTAGAGGGACCCTATACCAGATATCTTGGTTTGTACCTTATAAATTCACCGGATTCACTGGGTCCCATACGAAGTGCCAGACCCTATTTCGTTACAATGGCATGGCAATTTGACTCAATTTTTGTTCATGTGGGAGGTAGTGAACAGGCGAAAGCTGATGTAAGAAATCTTAACATGGCTGAAATTGACGGTCTTACCAGCTCAAACAAGGTATTCTGGAGGATGTCCCACAAACGGGCACCAAACAATATGTACTCCAGCATGGAGGTTCTCAGACAGGTGCAGGAGGATCGAGGATACAGGGAAAACAGTGAATTTGAAGGTTTTGTTTTTGATATGGAATCCTTACCCAGATCAGGTGAAAGAGCAGAAGACATACTAATTACATATAATGATGAAAACAATACCAGATATATCTATGATCCCGAAATACAAAGGTATGAAAGATATAAGGAAGGGACTCGACATGTGGATGAATCAGATGAAAGCGGACTTTATGCCGATAATATTATAATTCAGGAGAACTCCATGCGGGTACTGGATAAGGAAGGAAGACTTGGAATTACCATGGAAGGTCAGGGAGAGGGTAAATTTATCTCACATGGGGTAGTTGAGGATATAAAATGGGTAAAAGATAACAGAAAGGCAAAAATACTGTATCTGAACAAGGATAATGAAGAAATCAGATTATCCCCGGGGACAACCTGGATTCAGGTTGTTAAGCCAGGGACATCAATTACTATTGAATAAGAGGAGTTTTGGAATGGATAAGAAAGAACTGATCAGAAGAGCCTTGAAGGCAAAGAAGAATGCATATGTTCCCTATTCAGGGTTTCATGTAGGTGCTGCCATCCTGACTGAGGACAATGAGGTATATGATGGATGCAACATAGAAATTGCTTCATATTCACCTACCATATGTGCCGAGAGAACTGCAATATTCAAGGCGGTTTCTGAGGGACACTTAAAGGTTAAAGCGATTGCAATCGTAGGAGACGCCAACCACACGTATCCATGTGGTGTATGCAGACAGGTCATTCGTGAATTCGGAAAAGACGCAACTGTAATAATTGCCAATTCAGAGGAGGATTACAGGGAATACGATTTGGATGAACTGTTGCCTCATAGCTTTGGACCTGAAGACCTGAAGTCGGCAGATAAGGAGGAAAAAAATGTATAAATCGGGATTCATAACCGTTGTAGGAAGACCAAATGTTGGGAAATCAACACTTCTCAATCAAGTGATTGGAGAAAAGATTTCAATTATTTCCGACAAGCCTCAGACTACCAGAAACAAAATACAGATGGTCTATACGGGGGATGATTTTCAAATTGTATTTCTCGATACACCTGGAATTCAAATGCCCAAAAATATTCTTGGGGACTACATGCTGAAGATTTCAAGAACTACCTTGGAAGAGGTTGATATAGTAACCTTTATGGTTGATGAAAGCATGGAGACGGGTAAGCTTGACAGCTATATTTTGGAGCAGCTCAAGGAAATAAGCACACCGATTGTGCTACTGATCAACAAGACTGACAAGCTGACCAAGGACCAAATTGATAAACTTGTAAAAAAATACCAGGAAATGGGAATGTTTCAGGACGTAATTCCAATTTCTGCATTGAACAATGAGAACATTGAAAGATACCTTGAAGTGTTGAAGGGAATGCTTCCTGAAGGGCCTCAGTATTTTCCGGATGATATGATAACGGACCAGCCTGAGAGGTTTATCATTTCTGAAATAATAAGGGAGAAGGCTCTTGTGAATCTGGAGGATGAAATCCCTCATGGAATATATGTGGATATAGATAAGATTGTCCAGAGGGAGGACAAGGAATTGATCGATGTTTTTGCAAATGTTTATTGTGAAAAGAATTCACACAAGGGCATGATAATAGGCAAAAACGGTAGGATGCTAAAGACCATTGGCCAGCAGGCAAGAGAGGACATCGAAAAACTTATGGGCAGCAAGGTAAATCTTCAAATCTGGGTAAAGGTTGAGAAGAACTGGAGAGAAAAAGCGAACAAGGTGAAATATTTTGGCTATAAATAGAAAGGTATAATATGTCAGAGACAAATGGGATAGTCATATCAGGAATGAAATACAAAGAGAGCAGTAAGATTCTCACCATTTATACAAGGGAGCTGGGGAAGGTCTCTGTATTGGCTCAGGGTGCCCTAAGACCAAAGTCAGGGGTTATGGCCTCAACAGAAGTGTTTGCATTAAGCAATTGGAAGCTCAGAAAGGGAAGGACATTTCATTATATAGAGAGCGTTGACCTGATAGATTCATTCTATACCATTCGCGACTCCATGGAAAAGATGCTCTTTGGTTTCTATGCATTGGAGCTCCTAGACAAGTCAACACCTATGGAGGAAGAGAATGTGGTTTTGTTTGAGCTTTTGGAAAAGTTTATCAGAACCATGAAGGGCTTAAAAAACATTCTACCTTTAATGGTTGCCTATGAGCTTAAGTTTTCAAGCTTTATAGGCTACAGGCCCCATCTGGATGGATGTGTCACCTGTGGAGGGAAAAGCTCTGTAGCATGGGAGTTTGACCAAACCAAGGGAGGCTTGGTTTGTACTAATTGTCGTGGTCAGTCCAGATATCCCGTCTCAGACCGGGAGGTTCAGCAGATGAAGCATCTGCTGATGTCAAAGCTGGAAGATGTTCAATTTCTCGACATTGACGATAATACCCTCTGGCGTATTCACAACAGGATGTCTGATTACCTGTTGTACAACCTGGATGTAAGGGAAATGAAGTCATTGTCCATGATAAAACAAGGCCTATTCTAGACATGGGTTACGGGCTCTTGACATAATGACGAAATTTTGTTAAATTAATAAACGAAACTGAATTCTATACGATGACGGAGAAAGTACCTGTAACTGTGTAGCCAAGAGAGTCCGGTAAAGGTGGAAACGGATGTATGCGGTCATTGGGAACGGCGCTTCTGAGTATTGCAATTTAAGAGAGTACCTTTAACGGTATTAAATAGGGTGGAACCGCGGAAGAGACCTTTCGTCCCTATAGGGACGCTGAGGTTTTTTTGTATTCAAAAATAAAGGGGGGTTATTATGTATTTTCAGGATTTGATGCTGAAATTACTGAATTACTGGGGTGAAAAAGATTGCATAATCATGGAGCCATATGACATTGAAAAGGGAGCGGGAACAATGAGTCCCCATACATTTTTAAGGGCATTGGGTCCGGAACCCTGGCAGGTGGTGTATGTTGAACCGTCAAGACGACCTGCGGATGCACGCTATGGGGAAAATCCCAACAGGGTTTACCAACATCATCAGCTTCAGGTCATACTAAAGCCTTCACCTGAAAACATTCAGGATCTCTATCTGGATAGCTTGAAAGCAATAGGAATTGATCCGCTCAAGCATGACATAAGATTTGTTGAGGACAACTGGGAGGCACCAACCCTTGGCGCGTGGGGTCTTGGGTGGGAGGTCTGGTTGGATGGAATGGAAATAACACAATTTACATACTTCCAACAGGTAGGAGGAATAAACTGTGACCTGGAGTCTGGAGAGTTGACCTATGGTCTTGAGAGGATAGCCATGTACCTTCAGGACGTTGATAATGTATTTGATATTCAGTGGAACAAGAACTTCACCTACGGGGACATATTCAGAAAAGCTGAGTACGAACACTCGGTGTACAGCTTTGAAAAGGCTGATATTCAAGTTCTAAAGGAGCTTTTCAATACCTATGAAAATGAAGCCAACAAGGTGATTGCAGAAGAATTGGTCATACCTTCATATGATTATGTATTGAAATGCTCACATACATTCAATGTGCTGGATGCAAGAGGAGCCATATCAGTTTCTGAAAGAACCAATTACATTGGCAGGGTTAGAAATCTGGCTAGAAGCGTAGCTTCCCTCTATTTGGATCAGAGAAAGCAAATGGATTATCCTTTATTGAAAAAAGGTGGTGCGGACAATGAGTAGAGAATTCCTGCTGGAAATTGGAGTTGAAGAACTCCCGGCAAGATATATAAAAGACGCAGTGGGGCAATTAAAGGGTAACATGGAGAAGCTGCTGAAGGAGGAAAGATTGTCCTACCAGTCAATCCATACCTATTCAACACCTCGTAGGCTGACCGTAATTGTAAAAGGTATGGCAGAGGAAGGCGAGAGCCAACAGGATCTAGTGAAGGGTCCGGCTGCAAAGATCGCTTATGACCAGGATGGAAATCCAACAAGGGCATTGCAGGGCTTTATGCGTGGTCAGGGCGTAACTGAAGAAAATATCAAGACCATGGATCATAACGGCGATGAGTATATATATGCTGCTGTAAACAAGAGTGGAAAGCCACTGCAATCAGTCCTTGAAGAAGGTCTTGAAGAAGTGATCAAGGGGATAACTTTTCCCAAATCCATGAGATGGGGTGGGAAGAACCTGAGATTTGCAAGACCAATCAGATGGCTGGTCGCAATTTTGGATAATGGAGTCCTACCATTTGAGCTGGAGGGAATAAGGGCTGGGAATATTACCCGAGGACATAGGTTCCTTGGAAGTCAGAGCATCCAAATAGACCAAATAGACAGCTATGAGAAGCAACTTAAGGATAACTTTGTCATAGTCGATCAGGAGGAAAGAAAGGATATCATAAGGCTTAAGGCTGAAAAGCTTGCAAAGGAAAAGGGCGGATCCATTCAGAAGGACGAGGAGCTTCTGGATGAGGTAACCAACCTTGTGGAGTATCCCACTCCTATAATTGGAAGAATCAAGGAGGAGTATTTGGGGCTTCCCTTTGATGTAATAACCACACCAATGAAAGAACACTTGAGATATTTTCCTGTACTGGATGACAAGGGAAGGCTTCTGCCATATTTTGTCACTGTAAGAAACGGCGATTCACAGCACGAGGAAACTGTTGTAAAAGGGAATGAAAAGGTTCTTGGAGCAAGGCTGGAGGATGCAAGGTTCTTCTATAAGGATGATGTGAGCATTCCTCTGGAAGAATACGTTGAAAAGCTAAAGACCTTGACCTTCCAGGAAAAGCTTGGAACTGTATATGACAAAACCAACAGAATAATGAGGCTTGTTGAAAAAATTGGAGGCTACCTAGAAGTTGGGGAAGAGACTGAAAAGAATCTGCAAAGAGCGAGCTTCCTATCAAAAGCGGACCTGGTAACTAAGATGGTTACAGAATTTACGGAGCTACAGGGAAAGATTGGAATGGAATACGCACAGGAATCCGGAGAGAATGAGATTGTAAGTTTGGCAATACATGAACAGTACATGCCAAGATTCTCTGGAGATGAGCTGCCAACAACAACTGCTGGAGCGATTCTCTCAATTGGGGACAAACTAGACTCTATTTGTGGTCTCTTTGCAATAGGAATAAAGCCAACCGGATCCCAGGATCCCTTTGCATTGAGAAGAGCTGCAATTGGGATAATAAATATAATTATGGAAAAGAAGCTCAACATTTCATTATTGGAGCTGATTGACTTTTCACTGTACATCTATGTAGAGGAAAATGGACTTGCCTGTGATTACAATAAGGTTAGAGGAGAAATCAAGGAGTTCTTCATGGGAAGAGTGCGAAATCTCTTCCTGGATGCCGGAATGCCATATGATGTTGTGGACTCTGTAATCAGCACTGGCGGCGACAATATCTACGATATGAAAATTAGAGTTGAAAAGCTATCCAGCTGGTTTGAGAGTGAAGATGTCGGGGAAATACTTACGGCCTTCAATAGATTAAGCACCATGGCAACAAAGACTGAATCAACGGAAGTAAAGCGGGATCTACTAACATCTGATGAGATAAAGCTCTACGATGATTTCAACAACATAGAGGAAAAGGTAGAAGCCCACATAAGCAAGAAGGAATATGACAAGGCCATGATGCTGCTTGGAACCCTTAAGGATTCAATTAACGACTATTTTGACAAGGTAATGGTAATGGTTGAGGATGAGGAGCTTAAAGAAAATAGGCTGTCACTGCTTAGAAGAATATACTTAAAAATGATGAAGGTCTGTGATTTGACTTACATTGTTGCAAGATAGGCGGTGATATTATCCAACTTTCAAACAGGCAGAATAAGATAATTGATATAGTAAACGAAAATCAGCCAATAACAAGCACCGCCATTGCAAAGAAGCTGGGTTTGACAAGGGCAACCATCAGACCTGATTTGTCTATTCTGACAATGACTGGGATACTGGATGCAAGACCAAAGGTCGGGTATATATATTTGGGAAGGCCAGATACAGATATTATTGCAAATAGAATTTCATCAATCAAAGTCAAGGATGTAATGTCCCTGCCAGTGGTAATGGAAGAGGACAGAACAATATATGATGCTGTGGTGTATATGTTCACAGAGGATGTTGGTTCCATATATGTAACTCAAGGCGGCTGCCTTTCAGGGGTGATTTCTAGAAAGGATCTTCTGAGAAGTGCTGTGGGAGGAATGGACCTTAACAAGACTCCAGTGGGTATGATAATGACGAGAATACCGAAGCTTGTGGTGATCAGGGAATCAGACACAATTCTCAAGGCGGCCATCAAACTGATAGAACATGAAATAGACAGCTTGCCTGTGGTGGAGGAAACTGGTGATTCAAATAGAAACCTTAAAGTTATTGGAAGAATAACCAAGACAAACATTACAAGGATGTTTGTCGAGTTGGGAACAAATATCTAGGAGGGGGTTAATATGAGTAACAAGCTTACAGTCTTTGTACTATCAGATTCCATCGGTGAAACGGGGGAGTTGATAGCGAGAGCAGCTGCAAAGCAGTTCATAACGGAAAATTATGAAATAAAAAAATACCCCTTCATGGATGACAGGGATGAGATAAGAAATATATTCCAGGAAGCAGTTCCTGGAGAAAGCCTTTTTATTTACACTACTGTCCTTAAGGATATAAAGGACCTGATTGATACTCTTGGAGAAGAGAAGAACATTCCGACAATAGACGTAATGTCACCACCGATTCTTGCGATTGAGAAGCTTCTGGGCTATGCGCCCAAGCGGGAGGCAGGTCTTATCAGAAGGATTGATGAGAATTATTTCAAAAAGGTTGAGGCTGTGGAGTTTGCGGTCAAGTATGATGATGGCAAGGACCCAAGAGGTATTGAGAAGGCGGACATATGTCTTGTGGGAATATCCAGAACATCCAAGACTCCCCTGAGCATGTACCTTGCCCATAAGAACTTCAAGGTTGTCAACGTCCCATTGGTACCTGAGGTAAATGTTCCCCAGGAGCTGTACAAGAAGGACAGAAGAAGAATTATTGGTCTGGTGGCTGATCCCAAGAAGCTTATAGAAATAAGGTCTGAAAGGCTGAAGGCCCTTGGTCTGAAGAATTCTGCAAACTATGCCAGTGTTGAAAGGATCCAGAGGGAGCTTGAATACTCAATGGATATCATGATGGATTTGGGCTGTGAAATCATTGACGTAACAGCTAGGGCAATAGAGGAAACAGCATCTATAATAATTGAACATATGACAAATGAGTTTGGGGATAAGATGTTTTAAACTTCAAACTGGAAATAATGTTTAAATGAAGCGTTCCAAGGAGCGCTTCTATTTTTGTTGCCTTTAGAAAATTGATGTTTTTTTATAAAAAAGAAGGATTTTCCAGACCTGTGTTGAATATATATATATGGGAAAATGGAGGTGGAAAATGAATATTCGCGAGCAGTTTGAACATATTGAGCTTCAGACACTTTCATCTCGAGCATGCCTAAGTATGAACACAGCAGGTAGGAAGGTACCGGAAGTAAAATGTCAAATAAGGACCGAGTTCCAAAGAGACAGGGATAGGGTAATTCACTCCAAGGCATTTAGACGATTGAAGCACAAGACCCAGGTGTTTATTGCTCCTGAAGGGGACCACTTCAGAACCAGGCTTACTCATACACTTGAGGTGGCCCAGTTGGCCAGGACAATGGCCAGGGCATTGAGATTGAATGAGGACCTTGTGGAGGCAATTGCTTTGGCTCATGATCTTGGACATACACCATTCGGGCATACTGGCGAGAATGTACTTGACAGGGTTAACCCAAGGGGTTTCAGGCACAACCAACAAAGCGTAAGGGTTGTGGAGCTTCTCGAAGGAAACGAGAAGAGACAGGGATTGAATTTGACATACGAGGTATTGGAAGGTATAATTAATCATTCTGGGGATAATGTGTCAAAAACCTTGGAAGGACAGATAATAAAGTTCGCAGATAGAATCGCTTATATAAACCACGACATAGATGATGCCATAAGGGCCGGAGTAATTGGTGAAAAGGACCTACCTGCCGATTGCATTGAGGTTTTAGGTAACACACACGGAGAAAGAATCAATACCATGATTGTTGACCTTATTGAAAACAATTTGGACAGGGACAGGCTGGCCATGAGCCAACTTATTGGTGAAAAGACCAACAAGCTAAGGACGTTCATGTTCGACAATGTTTATCTCAACAAGGAAGCGAAAAAAGAGGATGACAAGGCAGAATACATCATAGAGGTACTCTATAATTATTACAGAAAAAACTTTCATAGGCTTCCCACTGAACATCTGGGTATATATAAGAGTGTAGAGGTGGAGAAGGAGGACATTATCTGTGATTATATTGCAGGAATGACGGACAGGTATATAGTTAATCTGTATATGGATCTGTTCGTACCCAAGCCATGGGGCAAATATTAGATAGTTTCCAAGAGTTAATATTAAATTAGACAAGTGGTGAGAGAATGTCTTATTCAAACGAAGATGTCCTTGAAAAAGTCAAGGATCAGATGGATATTGTCCAGTTGGTTGGAGAATATGTTCATCTAAAAAAATCGGGCTCAAATCATGTAGGATTGTGTCCGTTTCACAATGAAAAGACTCCTTCCTTTACGGTTTCTGAATCAAAGCAGATATATCACTGTTTTGGATGCGGAGAAGGTGGAGATGGGATATCCTTCATTATGAAGAGGGAGAATCTTGATTTTGTGGATGCATTGAAATTTCTTGCAGACAAATATGGAATTCCCTGGGAGGAAAACTTGAACAGGGAAGACAGTGAGGAGAAAAACACTCTATACAATATGAACAAGGAGGCTGCAAGGTATTTCCATAATAATCTGATGAGTAACAAGAAACCTCGTGAGTATCTTGCCAAAAGAGGTATTACGGCAGAAATAGCAAGGAAGTTTGGAATTGGCTTTGCAACTGAAAAATGGGATGGCTTAATAAAGCATCTCTTGGAAAAGGGCTTCACTGAGGATGAGATGCTTAAGGCTGGATTGGCAGGAATAAGAAAGGATGGGTCCGGATATTTCGATAAATTCAGAAACAGGGTGATTTTTCCGATCATCGATACAAGGGGTCGGGTCATCGGTTTCGGTGGAAGGGTACTGGACCACAATTTACCAAAATACCTTAACTCTCCTGATACAAAGGTCTTCAATAAAGGCTATCATCTATATGGTTTAAACCTTCTTGCAGGAAATTCAGACAGGAAAAAAATCCTGCTTGTTGAAGGATACATGGATGTAATATCCCTTTGTTCAGGAGGAGTGAATTTCGCTGTGGCCAGCCTGGGTACTGCTCTGACAAGTAACCAGGGAAAGCTCCTCAAGCGTTATGGTGAAGAGGTTTTCATCTGCTATGACAGGGACAGGGCTGGAATAAAAGCGACCCTTAGGGCTATTGATGTACTTAGGGAACTTGAAGTGGATCCAAGGGTTGTGGTATTACCCGAGGGAATGGACCCTGATGACTTTATCAGGGAAAATGGACAGGCTGGTTTTCAAAAAAAGATAAATACTGCGTTAAGTTATGTTGATTTCAAGGTATATATACTGAAAGAGCAATATAATATTGAGGAACCGAAAGGTAAGATTGATTTCACGAAAGAGGTTGCGAGGATAATCAGGGATATGAAATCTCCTGTGGAGCAGGATGTCTATATAGACAAAATATCCTCCCAAACAGGAGTTTCAAGGGAAGCCATAGAAAATGAAGTCCGTGGAAGACAAAAGTCCCAAAGGAGGTTCAAAGAGAGTATCTCTTTTGAACCTGCGGTTACAAAGCTTCCGCCTGCTCATTTGAAGGCGGAGATGGACCTGATAGGATTTATCCTACTTGACAGAGAGTATTTCGAAAGGATATCAAAAAGAATTGATTTTAATGATTTTCAGGATATGGATTGTAGATTCTGCTATAGGATAATATCTGAAACATACAAAAAATCAGATGAAATAGACAAGGAAGCATTGCGGGAGGAATTATCCCAAGACCAGATGAGCAGTAAAAAGTTCAACGATATTTTGGACCATCAACCAATGTTCCAGGCAACTAACTGGGAGAGGGTAATCGAGGACTTAATTAGGACAATAAGACACAATAAGCTTATCAGTGAGAGAAATTATGTTTTATCAGAAATGGAAAAGCTTGAAAAAAGTGGAGAGGACCAGGTAAGATTTCTTGAGTTGCTGAGCAATATAGATGAACTTAACAGGAAAATTAATTCATTAGTAAGTAGGGAGGAAATAAATTGAACGATACAACTAAGAACCCTGAAAAAAATTTCACAAATAAAGAAGTGGCCGAAAGGAAATTATTGGACAAGGGTAAAAAGAATGGCTTATTGACCTATAAGGAAATTATGGACACCTTGGAGGCTGTAGATCTGGACCCAGAGGAAATTGATGAAATCTATCAGAGGATAGAGGACAGCGATATTGATATTATGGGGGAAAAGGATGAAGAAATCCTTCTGGCTGATGATGATGACGACAGCGATGAGGATATCGATAAGGTAGTGGATGAAGAGCTGGACAATGATGATGACGATGATGACGAAGTCAAGGAAGACCTTTCGGTACCAAAGGGAATAAGCGTAGATGATCCTGTAAGGATGTATCTTAAGGAAATCGGAAAGATTCCTTTGCTCACCAGCGAAGAGGAAATCGACCTTGCCATGAGAATGGAGGAAGGGGAAGAGCTGGCCAAGAAAAAGCTGGCAGAGGCCAATCTGAGGCTTGTGGTGAGTATTGCCAAGAGGTATGTTGGAAGGGGAATGTTGTTCCTTGATCTGATTCAGGAAGGAAACCTGGGTCTTATGAAGGCTGTTGAGAAGTTCGAGTATAGGAAGGGCTTTAAATTCAGCACCTATGCTACCTGGTGGATTAGACAGGCCATTACACGTGCAATAGCAGACCAGGCAAGGACCATAAGGATACCAGTGCATATGGTTGAAACAATAAATAAGCTTGTTAGAGTTCAAAGACAGCTTGTTCAGGAGCTAGGTAGGGATCCGTCCCCGGAGGAAATAGGACAGGAAATGAATCTGGATGTGGAAAGAGTAAGAGAAATAATGAAGATAGCTCAAGAGCCGGTATCTCTGGAAACTCCAATTGGGGAAGAGGAAGACAGTCACCTGGGGGACTTCATTCCAGATGAGGACGTCTTGGCACCTGCAGACGCTGCTACATTTACAATGCTAAGGGAGCAGCTTATTGATGTATTGGACAGCTTGACTCCTAGAGAACAGAAGGTGTTGAAGCTAAGATTCGGACTGGATGACGGTAGGGCAAGAACACTTGAGGAAGTTGGCAAGGAGTTTGAAGTAACCCGTGAGAGAATTAGGCAGATTGAGGCAAAGGCATTGAGAAAGCTTCGTCATCCAAGCAGAAGTAAAAAATTAAAGGACTTTCTTGAATAAGATTCGCTTTGCGAATCTTATTCCTATGAAAAGGAGATATTATGAACCTATCACCTAGACTAAAAAAAATAGTTGATTTTGTACCAAAAAATTCAATAGTCGCAGACATAGGAACCGACCACGGGTATGTGCCCAAGTATCTTATAGATGAAGGAATCAGTAAGCTTGTTATCGCTACTGACATCAGCAAGGGATCTCTGCAGAAGACCCTAGACTATATAAGGGAAGAGAATCTAGATGAAGATATCAAGGCTAGACTTGGTGATGGCCTTGAGCCGATCCTTCCATTTGAGGTTGATACTGCCATAATAGCAGGAATGGGAGGGATACTCATAACGGAGATAATAGCCAAATCAATGGATACAGCTAAAAGCATCAATAATTTGATTCTTCAGCCAATGGTAGGATCAGTGGAGCTTAGGAAATTTCTACATGGAACTGGTTTTAGGATAGTGGATGAGGATATTGTAAAAGAAGGGGACAAGTATTATGAAATCATTGTTGCCAAAAGCGGTCTTCAGAAATTTGCCAAGGAGCTGGATTATGAGATAAGCCCTGTGCTGTTGAAGAAGAAAAACCCCTTGATTAAAGAGTTGGTGGAAACCAGGTTGAGGATAAATGAAAAGATAATTGTCAGCTTAAGGGATAATCCAGGAGATAAAAGCAAGACCAGACTCATGGAGCTTGAAAAGATAGTGAGAGATTACAGGGGGGTGCTTTAAAGGTGAAAGCCTCTGAAATAATAAGTAAAATTGAAAAGTGGACACCAGAAGGTCTTGTGGACTCATGGGACAATACGGGTCTTCAGATTGGAAGCCCTGACCAGAAAATTAATGGAATTCTCATTTCCATGGATATCACTGATAGTGTAGTGAAAAAAGCAATTGAACAAGACATGAATATGATCATAACCCACCACCCATTTATATTCAAGCCCATGGACAGGTTTGTGTTCAACGGCTACAGGGGAAATATCATAAGAAGTGTAATTATGAACGAGATTGTCATCTATAATGCACATACCAATTTGGACCTGGCTGAAGGTGGAATTAACGATAGGCTTGCTCAGTTATTTGGGATGAGGGAACCCAAGGTTTTGAGCTATTCCAAGAGTGAGGAACTGGTAAAGGTAGCAGTTTATGTACCCAAAACACATGAAAAGAACATACTGGATGCATTGTCAGCATCTGGAGCAGGCCACATGGGAGAATACAGTGACTGTAGCTTTTCAGTGGATGGAACTGGAAGATTTAGACCACTGGAGGGGTCGAATCCTTACTTGGGAATCACGGATGTATTGGAGTCAGTGACTGAATCAAGAATAGAAACCATCGTCAACAGAGAGTATCTTCAGAATACCCTGGACCTGATCCAGAAGGAGCATCCCTATGAGGAAGTTGCTTTGGACGTCTATCCACTATTAAATAAAGGCAAGACCTATGGCTATGGCAGAGTTGGGGAGATAGAGGGGACAACACTTAATGAATTGGCAAATATGACAAAGAAGGTCCTTCAGCTTGATAGTCTCAGGGTATATGGAAGCTGTGAGAGTAAGATTGAAAAAATTGCTGTTTGCGGAGGAACCGGTGCAGATTTCATAAGGGAAGCAGCCCAAAAGGATGCAAAGGTATATATAACTGGAGATATTAAGTATCACGATGCCCAGCTGGCCTATGAGGAAGGGATTGTCCTCATTGATGGTACCCATTACGGCACCGAGAGAATTATTCTCCCTGTTATTGAAGAAAAGCTAATTGAATACACCGAAGGAAAGATCAAAATTGAAGTTTACGAAGACAGTTCATTTAACTTTGAATGCTATTAGATAGGGGGACTTCCAATGTTGGATCTATCCAGTTTATGGGAAATTGAGATACACCGTAAGAGTTTGTTTTCCATGGAAAATGAGTTGAAACTTCTGCAAGAAAGAGCTGAATTGCAAAAGTTGGAAAAGGATCACCAGAATCTTGAGAGAAGGTACGAAAACTTATTGAAAAAAAAGAAAGACCTCAGACTCCATCTAAGAAAGCTGGAGCAGGAAGCTGATATTCACAAGGAAAAGTATAGGGTGGCTGAAGCAAACCTTTACAATGGATCAGTAAAAGATATTAAGCAGCTGGAACACCTTGAAAAGGAGAAGGAATATCACAAGAATCTTGTTGATACCCTTGAGGATGAAATTATTGACACCATGGGCATAAACGAGGAAAATGAGATTAAGATAGATGAGACCGGCAAGCTAAAGTCCAATACCAAAAGAAATCTGGCTCATCAGATAAGCATTGTGGATGATAGAATTACCCAGCTCAGCATGAGGATTGAAGTGGAGAAAAGGACCATTGAAAACCTGGAAGGATCAATTGAGGAGAAGCTACTTACCAAATACCATGATATAAGCAGAAGAAAGGGTTCTGGAATAGCCAAAATGAAGGAAGATGTTTGCACTGGATGTCATATGCACATACCGGAAAAGATTGTTGAAAAAGCAAAGCAGGGGAAAGTGGTTGTTACCTGTGAAAATTGCGGGAGGATTCTATACCATGATCTGGAGCAGGAAGACATTTAGGTTTTAAATATACCCTATTTATGATATAATACAGATAGAGTAAGTTGTATGGTCGCATGTCCAAGACATGAGGAAAGTCCGTGCTCCGTAGAGCAGGATGCTGGATAACGTCCAGTGGGGGCAACCCTAAGGATAGTGCAACAGAAATAGACCGCCAGAAATGGTAAGGATGGAAAGGTGAGGTAAGAGCTCACCAGCATCTAGGCGACTAGGTGGCTCTGTAAACCCCATCCGGAGCAAGACCAAAAGGGAGCACAAAAAGGCAGTTGCTCGTTGCCGCTCCAAAGGTAGGTCGCATGAGTCTGCTGGTAACAGCAGACCTAGATAGATGACCATAGAAACAGAACACGGCTTATAGACTTACTCAAGCATGAAAACCTCTGGGAGATACCCGGAGGTTTTCTCTATGGATCTAATAAAAAATTTAGCATATGATTGTTTAAAATTGAACATTTTATGCACCAAGAACTTAACTTTGTAACCGTTTTGTAAATATTTCATTGAAATGAGGACTCCCTTGTAATATAATACCTTTATGAGACTAATCGAAAATAAGGGAGTGTTCATATTGCACAATAGAAAACACAAACTGACTTTCAAGATTTTGGCGCTTTGCATGCTAATGGGAGTTGGATTTAAAGACACAGGTGTATTTGTAAAAAGCTTTGCACTTATGAATGAACAGGCGACGGAGATAACCTTCCAAAAGGAAGAGACGGTGACAGTAGCCAAGGAAGGAAGCGATTCCTACCAAGTATTGAAGGATGGTACATATTATAGCATACCAAAGAATGTAATGATAAGAACAACCAGAAGCTCAGACAGATATACTGTCAAGGAACCTACTGTAATGTACAAGGATGCAAATAGCAGTTCACAGGTTGTAAAGGAAATTCAGCCTGGCGAGGAGCTTGTAATGGCAAGCTATGATGAGAATTTCGGGTATTTCATTACAGCAGAGAGCTTTCACATTGGACATGTAGCAATGGATAAGACTCAGAGGAAGATTCAGGATAACATATCCTACGGGATGTCAAACATAACAAGGGTTCTCAATAACGGTGAAAATACCCTGGTGCTTATAAAGGGTGGAGTTGTTTCCGTGAAGAATTTCCAAAATGGACAGTTTGAAATAGTTGACGAAAACATGATCAGCTATTTTGTGGAGGAAGCTGCAGTTACTCTTTTTAAGACCACAGAAGAGGCATCAAGAGCAGCCGAGAGAGGATCAGGGGCAGCGATAGCAAAAATATTGGAAGCTGCACACAGGGAAATTGGAAAGCCATATGTATATGCAGCAGCTGGACCCAACGCATATGATTGCTCAGGGTTCACGTATTATTTGTTTAGGAGTGAACTGGGGATTACTCTTCCTAGGACATCATTCTCTCAGGGGTCTGCTGGAGTGAAGGTAGAAAAATCTCAGCTGGTACCTGGAGACCTGGTATTCTTCAATACTACAGGTAGAGGCATTTCACATGTCGGATTGTACATAGGTGATGGAAATATGATTCATGCATCATCTGGGAAAAGACAGGTAAGAATAGATACTATCAATTCAGGCTACTACAGCCAAAGATATGTAACAGGAAGAAGAGTCATCAATTAGATAAGACTTTAAAGCACCCCGTGGGGTGCTTTTGTATTTTTTCTATGTTATAATTATATTAACAAAATCACAAGGAGGTTTGGCATGACTGAAATATTGAAGGGAAATGTAGTCGCAGCTAGCATTAAGGAAGATATGGCAACAAGAATAGCAGCATTAAAGGAAAAGGGTATAGTTCCGACTCTTGGGATCATAAGACTTGGAAGCAATCCAGGGGATGTTTCATATGAAAAGAGTATAATCAAAGCCTGCGAAAAGATCGATATCCAGGCAAAGGTATATGAGAGGGAAACCTCAATGACCACAGAAGAGCTTGTAGCTTTGATGGAGGAGCTTAACAGCGACGAAGAAATATCCGGAATTCTTCTATTCAGACCACTTCCCAAGCATATCGATGAAGAGGTAATAAGAAGCGCGATCAGTCCTGACAAGGATGTTGATTGCATGCATCCACTTAACCTTGAAAAGATCTTTGAGGGGAACATGACTGGGTTTGCTCCATGTACACCTAAAGCTGCAATGGAGATCCTGATCTACAATGACATTCAACTGGAAGGAAGCAAGGTTGCTGTTGTAAACAGGTCCATGGTTGTTGGAAAGCCACTTGTAATGATGCTTCTTGAAAAGAATGCAACAGTTACAATCTGTCACTCAAGAACCAAGGAGCTTTCAGAGATAACAAAGGATGCAGATATAGTTGTTACAGCCCTTGGAAAACCAAAGTTCTTTGGTGAGGAATTCTTCAATCCTGATTCAATTGTCATAGATGTTGGAGTTGGGATGACAGAGGATGGAAAATTGAGCGGAGATGTTGACTACGAAAATGTTTCTGAAAAGGTATCAATGATAACTCCTGTACCTGGAGGAGTTGGCAGTGTTACAACAACAATTCTGCTGAATCAGGTAGTACTGGCTGCAGAGAAATAGAGCAATTTTCAATTCGAAACAAGAGAAGGGCATGAAATCAGTTGATTTCATGCCCTTCTCTTATGGATTTCCTAGTTGTTGCCATCCTCACCTTCTGGAGGAGGGGTATTTCCGTTTCCATTTCCGTTCCCATTGTTTCCAGTGGTTTCAGGGTCCGTGGTAGGAGGATTTTCCCCGTTATTGTTGTTGAACCACTCGTTTAGCCAGTCCAGAACTGGATTTTCTATTACTGTTGTCTCATCATGATCATCGCAAACCTCTGTAGGAACCTGGTAGTTGTAATCACTTGGAACTATACCATTGTGCTCACTTGGATCATATAGAGGCTCTCTCTTTATGAACACTCTAGTCGCAACATCTTCATCAGGACAGTATTCATTGGCAATTTTACCGTTTGTAACATCTACCTTCACCTCTACGTGCATATCGCAGTATGCCTTTGGAACAGTACCATTGGCAAATATTTCAGTCCTTACAACACCTCTTGGATCATTTGAGCAAAGCGGTGTTGCCAGTAATCCAGACTGAGAACATATGCTTGCAGAGACTATACCATCTGGTCTTTCAAAGCTGGTTTTGCTTTCAAGGCCTTCATGAATTGTGTTGTTAATATATTGCCACATTTGAGCAGCCGTGCTACTGTTTCTTGAAAGGGTGATTCTTGGGGAATCATTTCCTATCCAAGTACCTGAAACATAGTAGGGGGTGTATCCAACAAACCATATATCAGCCTGGTTCTGGGTGGTACCGGTTTTACCAGCTACGACCATGTTCGACATTCTGGCTCTGCCGGCTATTCCACTTGAAACGGTTGTCCTCATAATATCTCCCATGATGTAGGCGACCTGAGGTGATGTTACAATTGTTTCTTCAGGTGTGTTATCCAGAAGAACATTTCCATTTCTGTCAATAATCCTGGAGAAGGATATTGGCTCCACAAACACCCCATTGTTTGCTATGGCTCCATATGCTGCAGTCAATTCAAGGGGACTCAATCCGTTGGTCATTCCTCCAAGTCCCAATGCCGAAAGGTTTTCATCATTGGTAACCCTGTTTTCAAGACTGGTGACAAAATTGTCCCTTTCAGGATGTTCTTTATCTACAATGCCCATTTTTTCAAGGTATGCAACAGATGTAGCTACACCGATATTTTGAACGGTCTTGACTGAATTTACATTTACTGATTGTTCAACCGATCTTCTCAGTGTATGAAGACCTCTGTAACCGTTGTACCAGTTCTTTGGCCAGAGGGTACCGTTACCATCGTAAAATGGTATATCATCTATTGCGGTTGCAGCTGTCATACCATTATCCAGAGCGGGCCAATAGACTGCAACAGGCTTTATTGCCGATCCAGGCTGTCTTGCGGAATCGGTTGCCCTGTTTAGAATCCTGGAGCCATCAACATCTCTGCCTCCAATAATCGCCTTTATATGGCCAGTTCGGTAATCTAGAATAACTGTTGCCGATTGAGGCTGTACTATCCCTTCATCCTGTACGAAGAAGTATCTGTTGCTGATTATTAATCTTCCTTCCTGTGTCTGATAGAACTCAGGGTTATTGTCTAGGTATGATTTGCTTATTGTAATTACACCTTCATCTACACTGAACTGCCCATCAGGTATTACTATGGATCCAACTGTGTGGGCAACCAGATTCTTTCTATCATCAATTGTATAGAAATCAACAATATCAAAATGTGTGGGGTAGACATTAATCTTATTCGTGTTGATTTTAAGGCTACCATCTTCAATCTGATATTCGCTTTCTTCCAGAATTAGATTGTTGTCCTCTGTCATCAAGGAATCCTTATTGAAGTATACAATCCTATTTCTTTCATCCAGAACATGCCCCGCACTGTTTATTCTCCAGTCCACAAGGACAGGACCTCGTATTCCGTCAGTGTTACCTACAAGAATTTCAACAAAATTGGAGTAAATATTTTCAAGCTGCTTTTGCATCTCCATGTCTATGGTTGCATAGATTGATAATCCCCCCGTGAAAAGCTCACTTTCAGCCTGCTCTTTGGTGTATCCCAGCTTATCTACCAAAGCCTCTACAACCTGTGTTTTTACAAGATCGGCAAAGTAGGATGTGATGTCCTGGGGCTTTTTCTCTTCGGGATTCAAGCTTGATTTAATGTCCTGGGCCAAGGCTGAATTGTATTGGCTCTCAGTTATTTTTCCCTGTGCCAGCATTCTGTCCAGTACTATACGCTGCCTTTTAACAGACTCTTCATTGAAGACTGCAATATAGGGTTCACCCAGTACATCCAGCTTGCCTACCTCATAGTGGATCTCAGGGTCAAAGTCACCTGGCTTAACACGGTAGTAAGGCTGGAACTGGGTTGTGCTCTTGACAATACCCGCCAGCAAGGCTGACTCTGCAATGGTAAGGTCCTGGACATTCTTAGAGAAGTAGGTTCTCGAAGCTTCCTGGACACCATATGCATTTTGGCCGAAGTAGTTTCTGTTAAGATAAGCTTCCAGTATCTGGTCTTTTGAGAGAATGGTTTCAACCTTAAGTGCCAGATATGCTTCTGTTATTTTTCTGGTCAGTTTGACATCATTGCTTAAGTATACATTCTTAACAAGCTGCTGTGTAATTGTACTGGCACCTCTTAGTCCACCTGACCTCAGGTTGTCAATAAGTGCTCCTGCGATTCCTTCGATGTCAACTCCAGGATGCTCCTCAAACCTATGGTCCTCGATGGCAATGAATGCATCAATAAGATGCTGCGGCATCTCCTTTATACCAACCACGGTTCTCAGCTCTTCTGCCTGAATCTTCTCAATAAGATTACCATGGGGATCGTATATGCTGGATGTCTCAGCAAGTGATGTTACAATGGTTGTTGGGTCGATATCCGGTGCTTCATCCAAAATGGATACTACTGCAGCACCTACAGCTCCACCAGCCATTATACCAGCAATTACAACCATTACCAGAAGTATCTTGATTGCCTTTCCTAGGGTGAATCTATTTTGTTTTCTTTTTTTCCTATTTTCAGTAGACATTATTGACCTCCTAAAATTTCGACTACAAAAACATAACATATTATACCACAGAACACTTTTTTTGTTAAGCAAAGCAAGGTTACAATAAGATTACGGAAGGTAGCTTTTGACTGGTCTATAAGCGTTAATAATGGTATACTGTAGACATCCTGACAGGAGAGTGATGATAATGGAAGAAAATAGAGAAAAGGTGCTAATCGTTGGAATAGAGCTTGATAGCGACAAAATTGATATTGAGGATTCACTAAATGAATTGGAGGAGCTTGTGGAGGCTGCTGGTGGAACGGTGGAAGCCCGAGTTATACAGAGGAAGGATAGAATAAATGCAGCAACCTTCATAGGGACAGGAAAGGCCGAGGAAATTCATTCATACTGTGAAGATCTTGAAATTGATACAGTCGTTTTCAATGATGAGCTTTCAGGAGCTCAACTAAGAAACCTGGAGGAGATAATTAATAGAAAAATAATTGATAGAACTAACCTTATCTTGGATATTTTTGCCCTTAGGGCTGTATCCAGGGAAGGTAAGCTTCAGGTAAAACTGGCTCAGCTGAAATACAGGTTGCCCAGACTTGTCGGCTTCAGGGATTATTTGTCCAGGGAAGGCGCTGGAATTGGCACGAGAGGCCCGGGAGAACAAAAACTTGAGACAGACAGAAGACATATACTCAGGGAAATAAACAATATCGAAAAGCAGCTGAAGGACCTTGAAGGAGTAAGGGATGTCAAGAGAAAGAAAAGACTTTCTTCTCAAATGCCCATGGTTGCACTGGTAGGCTATACAAATGCTGGAAAATCAACCCTTATGAATAGACTGATGGTTCAAAAAGAAGGATTTGATGAAAACAAGCAGGTATATGTAGAGGACATGCTCTTTGCCAGTCTTGACACTGCCCATAGGGTTGGAAAGCTGCCCAATGGGCAGGATTACCTACTGGCAGATACCGTAGGGTTTGTATCAAAGCTGCCAACAAAGTTGGTCGAGGCATTCAAAGGTACCTTGGAAGAGGTTGAGTACGCTGACCTATTGCTCCATGTAGTTGATGCTTCAAACGAGGATCTGGACATTCAGATCAATACTACCATGGAGCTTCTCAAGGACCTAAACACTGTTGATAAACCAATTGTGACCGTGTTCAACAAGATGGACAAGTTGGAGGAAAGTGGCTTAAATATTGCCGGAATGGAAACTGAAAACCCAATTTATATTTCCGCTAAAAATGGCAATGGAATTGAGGAGCTAAAACATCTAATTCAGGATACTCTACCTCTTGAGTATAGAAGGGTCAAGATGCTTATTCCATTTGATAGTCAATCAGTCTCCAGCTACCTAATGAATCAATATCAGGTTGATGACATAGAATATACTGAAGAAGGTACTCTGTTCACCCTGACGATAAATCATATTGATTACGAGAAATTCAATGAATATATTCTAAAGTGATGTGGAAGGATGTTGATGGTATGAGCGAAACCTACAGGACAATCGCCAAAAGAGGGGTTGATGAATTTATAATAAGCAAGTCTCGCTTCATAGGTTATGCAGCACCTGTAACAACAGAGGAAGAGGCACAGGAGTTCATACAGGAAATCAAGTCAAGGCACAGGGATGCAACACACAATGTATCTGCTTATGTACTTGGAAGGGATTCGAATATCCAGAGGTTCAATGACGATGGTGAGCCGTCTGGAACAGCAGGAATACCAGCCCTTGAGGTCCTGAAAAAAGAGGAATTGAGGAACACTGCTGTGGTTGTGACCAGATACTTTGGAGGGATCAAGCTGGGAGGTGGAGGACTTATTAGGGCCTATACCAAGGGTGCAAAGATTGCCTTGGAGGCCTCAGTCATTGTAACGATGGAAAAGTTCAAGCTTCTAAGGATGGTCATCAATTACACAGCCTATGGGAAAATTGAAAACTATTTCGTGGAAAACGGATATACACCTGAAAAGATTGATTATTTGCAGGCAATAAACATTGACATGTATGTGAACAATGGACTTTATGGAGGATTTTTGGAAGATATGCTCCATATGACCAGTGGAGATATTGAGTACAACATTGTTGAAGAAAAATATCTTCCAGTAAAAGATGGTGTGAGATGGAGGGAATAGTGGGGTATAAAGAAAACCGAGGTGATAATGATGACATCAGATAAGAATCTGAAAAAGGAAATGATGGATTCCAACAAGTGGGTTGTGGTTGGTGTTTCCGGAAAAAAAGAAAAGTACGGCTATAAGATATGGAAGATACTCAGGGAAAAGGGCTACACAACATATGGGGTAAGTCCCAACTACAGTGAGCTGGAAGGTGAAAAAATATATGATTCCATAGCTTCCTTACCGGAAAAGGTTGATGTCCTTGATATGGTCGTACCGCCCAAGGTGAGTATTGGAGTTCTTGAGGAGGCTAAGGAAGCCGGAATAGAAATGATTTTCTTCCAGCCAGGAACCTATGATGACAAGGTTGTGGCAAAAGCTGAAGAGCTTAATCTGAGATATCTATTGGATGATTGTGTTTATGCAACACTGAAGGCCGAAAAATAGACCAGTAATGGTCTATTTTCATCATTTAATGAAGGAGTTGATAGAGTGAATGACATGAAAAAGGAGCTTGACAACATTGTATCCTGGCTTCAGGAAAGTGTAGGGAAGGCCAAGGCAAAAGGGGTTGTATTTGGTTTAAGTGGAGGTGTTGATTCAGCTGTTGTGGCTGGGATAGCGAAAAGGGCATTCCCAAATGAAACAATGGGAGTAATTATGCCGATTCACAGCAATCCCAAGGATGAGGCTGATGCATTGACTGTGGCCAGGTCTCTGGACATTGATGTAACCAGCATAGATCTTTCACAGGTTTACGACACCTATCTTAAAGCTCTTCCCTTTGAAGGGGAAAACCCTTTGGCAAAAGCCAATTTGAAACCAAGAATTAGAATGATGACTCTGTATTATTTTGCTCAGGAAATGGGCTATCTGGTTTGTGGTACAGGTAATAAATCCGAGCTTCATGTTGGTTATTTCACAAAGCACGGTGACAGTGGTGTTGATTTGCTGCCGCTAGCTGACTTTGTGAAGGAAGAGGTTTTCGAGTTGGCCAGGCTGTTGGATATACCATCGGAAATCATTGATAAACCGCCAAGTGCAGGACTATGGGAAAATCAGACAGACGAGAAGGAAATGGGTTTTTCATATAAACAGTTGGACAATTACATCAGGACAGGGGAAGCACCTGAGGACATACGGGAAAAGATAGATCACATGAACAGAATCAGTGAACACAAAAGAAATTATCCACCTTCCTACAAGAAAAGCCTTTAGTGAAACAGGTAGCTTTTTTGATGCCAGTCAACTGAAAGGACATTATGGAGAGAAAAACAAACTTTTCTATTCCCATTAAAAAAAGTTAGTGAAATTAACCTAATCATATGCTAAAATATTTAGGTTAAGGGAAGGAGATGTTGAAATATGGCAGGACATTCCAAATGGAATAATATCAAGAACAGAAAAGGTAAGGAAGACGCCAAGCGAGGGAAGGTATTTACCAAGCTGGCAAGATATATTATGGTTGCAGCCAAGGAAGGCGGAGGAGATCCTGACTACAATCCTTCATTGAAGGCGGCAATTGATAAGGCAAAGGCTGAAAATATGCCCAACGACAATATTGAAAGGGCTATCAAGAAGGGAATTGGAGAAGCTGGATCTGACAGCTATGAGGAGATTATCTATGAAGGCTATGGACCATCTGGCACCGCAATCATAGTCAATTGCCTTACTGATAACAGAAACAGGACAGCATCTGATGTTAGACACGCCTTTGACAAATACGGCGGTAATCTAGGTCAAAGCGGCTCAGTTTCATTTATGTTTGACAGAAAGGGTTTTATAGCAATTGAGACGTCAGAATCAATAGATGAGGATGAACTGACAATGCTTGCCATTGAACTGGGAGCAGAGGATTTTGAGGCGGATGAGAATGGGTTTGAAGTAATTATGGAACCCTCAGATTTCAACGTGGTGAGAAATGGTCTTCAGGAGTCCGGATACAGCTTTGCAGCTGCGGAATTGACCTATCTACCCCAGAATATGGTTACACTTCA
>Ga0334892_1000355_pt1 | contig 60770 bp, 48 predicted proteins | sample GraSluR3_MG_4_FD_207213 | JGI IMG/M metagenome (GOLD analysis project Ga0334892, IMG submission 207213) | Sludge microbial communities from methane-producing bioreactor in Wageningen University, Netherlands - Granular Sludge_15_04-R3 | ecosystem: Engineered > Bioreactor > Anaerobic >...
TTTTTACGCATATCGAAAATATTTTTAGAGATTTTCCGCAGGAGAACCTGAAACGAATTGGAATCAGTTGCGGCGGTCCGCTCGATTCGCGGAAAGGCATCATTTATTCACCGCCCAATTTGCCCGGATGGGATAATGTTCCAATCGTAAAACTTTTCTGGGAAAAATATGGGGTACCGGCAGCCATTCAGAACGATGCGAATGCTTGTGCGCTGGCCGAATGGCTGATGGGCGCCGGAAAAGGAACCCGTAATATGGTTTTTCTCACGTTTGGCACCGGCATGGGCGCCGGACTCATTCTAAACGGCCAACTTTACCCCGGAACCAACGATTTGGGTGGCGAGGTTGGCCACATCCGGCTGGCAAATGATGGTCCGGTTGGTTTCGGAAAAGCAGGTTCCTTTGAGGGTTTTTGCAGCGGAGGCGGAATTGCCCAACTGGCTGAAAAAGTGGTTTCCGAAAAACTGAAAAACGGCGAGACTGTGGCTTTTTGCTCCAGCCTGGAAGATGCTTACAAACTTACTGCTAAAGACGTGGCGCTTGCTGCAACTGCAGATGACCCAACTGCTGCCGAAATCATACGCATTTCCGGCGAATACCTGGGGCGCGGTTTGGCCATTTTAATTGATATGCTGAATCCTGAATGTATCGTTATCGGGAGCATTTATGCACGAAACGAAGCGCTGTTCAATCCCCATGTTGACCGGATTTTAAAAGAAGAAGCCATCCCTTCTGCGCTGGAAGTTTGCCGCATAAAACCAGCCGAACTGGGAGATTTCATAGGCGATTACGCTGCTTTGTGCGTGGCACTTTATGAAGATGAATTTTAATATCGGAACATGGAAGATATACTGAATCAGTTGGTCAATCGACACGAAAAACTCGTGCACCTGAAAGAATCCATCAGTAAAGCTGCGGAGTTATTGATTGAAACTTACCAAAATGGCGGGAAAGTTTTGGTTTGCGGTAATGGCGGCAGCAGTGCCGATGCGGGCCATATTGTGGGTGAGCTGATGAAAAGCTTTGAAGCGAAACGTCCGCTGAAACCTGAAGTTCAGCAAAAACTGAAAACGCAATTCGGGGAGCGGGGCAGTTTACTTGCCGAAACACTCCAGCAGGGATTGCCGGCCATCTCGCTATCGGAGCATACTTCTCTAATCACAGCCATTTCCAATGATTTGGGCGGTGATTTCATTTTTGCACAGCAGGTGGCAGGTTACGGGAATCCCGGCGATGTGTTGCTGGTTTTAAGTACTTCGGGAAATGCCCGAAACGTGTTGGATGCCCTGATAGTAGCAAAGGCAAAAGGACTGAAAACCATTGGGATGACCGGCGAAACCGGCGGCAAACTGAAAGAGTTTTACGATGTGCTCATAAACGTGCCTGAAACAAGAACGGCCTACGTTCAGGAGTTGCATTTACCTATTTATCATACGCTTTGTATGATAGTTGAAAAAGAAATTTTTGGTTGATGTATTTAACCCGACGACATCTGCCGGACTTGTCAGCGTTAATTCTGAAAAAAGTTAAAATAATATAACCATGAAAAAAGAATTACTTCAAAAAATCATCAGCGACATCCAATCGGTAAAGATTGCGGTGGTGGGCGATTTCTGTCTCGATGCCTACTGGTTTATCGATGAATCGAAAAGCGAAATCTCCATTGAAACAGGACAGCTCACCCGGCCGGTAAAACAACAGCGCTATTCGCTGGGCGGCGCTGGCAATGTGACCAACAACCTCACCGCGATGGGCGTGAAAGATGTTCGTGCATTTGGCGTGATTGGCCCCGACCCGTTCGGTACCGAAATGGTGAAGGTGATGCAGGGAAACGGCATCAATCCGCAAAACCTGATTATCCAGGAAGGAAACTGGTCAACACATGTTTATACAAAACCCTACATTGCCGATGTGGAGCAAAACCGCATCGATTTTGGCAACTTCAACGAATTGTCAAATGCCACCGCCGACCGGCTCATCAGGTTGCTGGAAAATGAAATTCCACAGGTTGATGTGGTGATTATCAACCAGCAGGTTTTGTCGGGCATTCATACCGAATATTTCCGAAACCAACTGGTGCAGGTGATTCAGCAGTTTCCGGAAAAAATATTTATCGCCGACAGCCGGAATTTCAGTGAAGTTTACGATGGCGCTTTCCGGAAAATGAATGATCGCGAGGCAGCTAATTTTATCGGGCTGAAAAAAGATGCAGATGATGTGGTCCTTTATTCTGAAGTGATAGAAGCAGCCGACCGGTTATACAAAAAATTTGGCAAACCGGTGTTTATCACCCGTGGTGAGCGGGGCTCAGTAATCGTTGATGAAACCGGCGTAACCGATATTTACGGACTGATGATTATCTCGAAAGTCGATCCGGTGGGCGCCGGTGACAGCTACCTGGCGGGTGCGGCAGCAACCCTGGCATCCGGTTACAACATGCAGACTGCCGCTGAAATCGGTTCCTATGTGGCCGGAGTTACGGTACAAAAACTGTTTCAAACCGGAACGGCTTCTCCCGAAGAAATTCTGCAAATGGGTTCCGACCCCGATTTTGTTTACAGTCCGGAGCTGGCCGAAGACATCCGCCATGCCCGTTTCTGGAACGATTCCGAAATTGAAATTATCAACGAGTGGCCGCAAAAGCTGCAAATCAGCCATGCCATTTTCGACCACGATGGCACCATTTCCACCCTGCGCGAAGGTTGGGAGCAGATTATGGTTCCCATGATGATGAAAGCCATTCTGGGCGAACATTTTCAGGATGCCGATGAAGCGCTGTACCACAAAGTACACACCCGTGTTATCGATTTTGTGGATAAAACCACCGGCATTCAAACCCTGGTGCAAATGAAAGGACTGGTGGAGCTGGTGAAGGAATTTGGCCTGGTGCCCGAAGCCCGGATTCTTGATGAATTCGGTTACAAGGAAATTTACAACAAGGAATTGCTGGCCATGGTGAAAGAACGTGAAGCGAAACTGCTGCGGGGCGAACTGGCGGTGGAAGATTTTACCCTGAAAAATGCGGTTTCGTTGTTGGAAAAACTGCACAAAGCCGGCGTTACACTTTACCTGGCTAGTGGCACCGATGAGGAAGACGTAAAAAACGAAGCCCGCATTCTGGGTTACGACCATCTGTTTGAAGGTGGCATTTACGGCGCTGTGGGCGATGTAACCAAAGAAGCCAAAAAGATTGTGCTTGACCGGATTTTGAATGACATTGGTGATGCAAAAACCGGCCAGCTGGTAGCTTTTGGCGACGGTCCGGTGGAAATTCGCGAAACCCGCAAACGGGGCGGGGCAACCATCGGCATTGCCAGCAACGAGGTGAAACGCCACAGTCTGAACGAAAGCAAACGTTCGCGGCTCATCAAAGCCGGTGCCGATGTCATCATTCCCGATTTTTCGCAGTTGCCGAAGTTACTCCAGTTACTGAATGTAAATGAATAGTTCTCAATACTTAATACTCAGTACTCAATACTAATTATTACAAAAAATGCCTTACCAAAAATTCGACCGAAACAAACTGGACATCAAGCGGCTGGCCGACCGCAAAAACAAGGTTTACATTGAACGCGACCACATTCCTGTAAATCAGCCACCGCGGGATTTGACCGGTTCCGGGATGCAGCTTATTGACAGAACCGTTGCCCGCATCAAAAAAGCACGGGAACTGAACCGTTCGGTGATGCTGGCTTTTGGTGCGCACACCATCAAAAACGGCATGGGACCAACTCTCATTGCTCTGATGAAAGAAGGCTGGGTGACCCACCTGGCCACCAACGGCGCCGGAATTATTCACGACTGGGAATTTGCCTTTCAGGGAAAATCGAGCGAAGATGTGCGCGAAAATGTCAAACTCGGGCAGTTTGGCATCTGGGACGATACCGACTTTTACATCAATCTGGCGCTGGTGGTGGGTGCTTACGAAGGTTTGGGATATGGCGAATCGGTGGGAAAAATGGTACACCGCGAAGGTCTGGACATTCCTGAAACTTCATTTTTATACGACTTTGCCCGGAACAACATGGAAACAGAACCCGGGAAAGCTGCCGCAGCTATCGATTTGGCCGGAGTAATCAATCATTTCAACCTGCATGCCAGTTTTTTGAAAATTCCTCATCCGTTTAAAAACTATTCGGTGCAGGGAAACGCTTATGCGCAAAAAGTGCCGTTTACTGGCCACCCCATGTTCGGGCACGATATTATTTACACGCATCCAATGAACCACGGGGCTTCCATTGGTCGCACGGCTGAAAACGATTTTCTCAGTTATGCCAACAGTGTGAGCAACCTCGAAGACGGTGTGTATATGTCGGTGGGTTCGGCGGTAATGTCGCCCATGATTTTTGAAAAGTCACTTTCCATGGCGCAAAACATGGAAATTCAGCGCGGCAGCCACATCGACAATCACTACATTCTGGTGGTGGATTTGGCCGAATCGGACTGGGACTGGGACAAAAACGGCGAACCGCCCATGGATAATCCGGCCTATTACCTGCGTTACTGCAAAACGTTTAACCGCATGGGTGGTGAAATGCATTACCTCACAGCCGATAACCGCGATTTTTTGCTGGCGCTGTACCAGAAATTGAATGCAAACGGATAAATTTACGAAATGGTTGATATCGAATTTTTCAATATTAAAACCAAATAAAATGAAAAAATGAGACCACTTCGAAAATATTTTTTGATTCACGCAAAGGCGCAAAGAACGCTAAGATTAATACTTGAATTTGTTCCTTCTTTGCGAACTTCGCGTCTTAGCGTGAGATAATTCTTTTTCAACTTAAAACAGATAAAACTGATGGATAAACAAGAATTCATTCAACTTAAACAGGAAGCTGAAAATCATCTGGTGAACGAACTCCTGCCATTCTGGACTTCGCGGATGATTGACGAAAAAAATGGCGGTTACCTCACCCATTTCGATGAAAAAGGAAACGACACCGGCGAAGACGAAAAATCGCTGATTGCCCAGACCCGCTGTCTATACACACTTTCGTCGGCTCACCGGGCAGGATACGGAAACGGAAAACTGGCCGAAATGGCCCGGCATGGCGTGGATTTTTTGCTTGAAAAAATGTGGGACTATGAACACGGCGGTTTTTACTGGATGCTCGATCGGAAAGGAAATGTGAAAATCGACCAGAAAATTATTTACGGACACAGCTTTGCCATTTATTCGCTGAGTGAATACACACTGGCCACCGGCGACAAACGGGGCATTGAATACGCTGAAAAAGTTTTCGACCTGCTTCAGAAATATTGTGTCGATTCCATGTATGGCGGGTACTGGGAAATGTTTTTTCGCGACTGGACACTTTGCGGACCGGGCAGCCAGGGCGGCGATCGTAAAACCCTGGATGTGCATATGCATCTGATGGAAGCATTTACCACACTTTTTGAATGTACAGGAAAAGATGTACATCGACGTAAACTGCTGGAGGTGATTGACCTGCTGCTGAATCGCATTATCCATCCCCAATACAAAACCGGCATTCCGCAGTTTTATAAAGACTGGTCGGTTGCACCGCAAATCAAGTTTGACATCATCTGGGGTTGGGACCGTTTTTCGGAAGAAGGACAAAAAGGCAATGCCACCGACAACACTTGCTACGGCCACAACGCCGAGTTTGCCTGGCTGCTGAACCACGCGCTGGAAATTCTGAAAGACGACCCCAAAAACTTTTCGGATTTGTTCCGGACCATTTACGATCATACCATCGACAACGGAATTGATTATGAGTTTGGTGGTGTGTTCGTTGAAGGGCCGCACTCGGGCGGTGTTTACGACCGCGAAAAAGAGTTCTGGCAGCAGGCCGAGGTGTTAATCGGTTTGCTTGACGCTGTTATTTTACTGGGAGACGAAAAGTACTGGGAAGCATACAAGAACGTCCACCAGTTTGTATTCGACAAGGTAATCAACAAAGGTGTTGGCGAATGGTACCCGCTGCTCACACGCCGTGGTGAACCCATCTGGACGCACATGGGCCATTCCTGGAAAATCAATTACCACACCGTCAGGGCGATGATTCAGAGCATTCAGCGGATGGAAAAACTAAAAAAATAACCTAAATCAAAATCTATGCGCATATCACTAAGCTTGCTGGACTGGTCAATCGGACTTGTTGTGCTGCTCGGCAGTCTGGCGGTGGGGTTGTACATGGCATACCGCAGAAGCGCCGGAAAAAACAGTTCCAACTTTTTTCTCGGCGGAAGAAAAATAAAATGGCCCGTAATTGGCGCCTCCCTGTTTGCTACAAACATTGGCGCCGAGCATTTGGTGGGATTGTCTGGCGATTCCTATCGCTACGGACTTTCTGCAGGTTCGGTGGAACTGACTACAGCCATCACACTGGGTTTTGCCTGTGCCATTTTGTTTCCTTACTACATTAAAAATAAAATATTCACCATTCCCGAGTTTCTTGAAATCCGTTACAATCGAAACGCACGCCTGTTCTTTTCCGGGTTGATGCTGGTGATTAGCATCATGACCAAGCTGGCTTTTACCTTGTTTGCCGGTGCGTTGGTCATGAACAGCCTGCTGGGCTGGAGTGTGATGACCACTGTTTTTTATACCGGAATGATTGTGGCTGTTTTTACCATTCTTGGCGGTTTTACGGCAGTGGCATACACCGACACTATTCAAACTGTTATTATGATTGTGGGCTGTTCCATTATGCTGATTATCGGTCTCGATAAGGTTGGCGGCTGGAGCGGTCTGATGGAAAAAGTTCCTGAAGCCATGACCATTGCCAAACCGGTGGAGGACCCGGTTTATCCCTTTTGGGGAATCATCGCCACAGCTTTTTACGCCGGTATTTTTTACTGGGGAATCGACCAGGTGAACGTGCAGCGGGTTTTGGCGGCGCCCAACCTGAAACAGGCCCGTTGGGGCGCCATGTTTGCCGTTTTCCTGAAATTGTTTCCGGTTTTCATTTTTGCCCTGCCGGGCGTCATTGCCTATGCCTTATTTCCCGGTTTAGACGGTGATGAATCACAGCAAACATTTATTGTGTTGCTAAACCAGTTGCTGCCTTCGGGAGTTCGCGGACTTGTTCTGGCTTCGCTGGTGGCAGCGTTGATTACCTCACTTATTGCGGTTCTGAATTCGGTTTCTACCCTGGTGGTGCGCGATTTTGTGGTGGAATTCCGCCCCAAAACTTCTGAAAAAAGACAGGTTCTGATTGGCCGGTTTGTGATTTTTATTGTGGTGTTGTTTGGAATTGGAGCCGCCTGGTTGGTTTACAAAAACGAGGAAGGGTTGTATAAATATCTGCAAACCATAACTGCCTACCTCGTTATTCCGGTTTTTCCGGCTATTTTCTTTGGAATTGTAAGTAAAAAAGTAACGCTCAGGGGAGCCACCGTTTCGGTAATTGCAGGTGTTATTCTGGCTACCATTTTTGTAGTTGACCAGTTTCTGGGGCCGGAAACCGGCAAAAGTATATTTCCGTTTCTGCATTACAAATACACCCTCAATTTTGGTTTTCGCGGTTTGTGGGCCGAAATTCTGATTACCGGAATTTTGTTTCTCGTTTCTGCATTCACCGAAAAAACTGCTCCGGAGAAACTGAAAAAAACAACACTCAATTTTTCGGGGAAGGTAGCACAGTTTTCCGGCATTACCGACTGGCGGCTGCATTTGGGGATTCTTTCGGTTATAACTATTTTCCTCTATATCTGGCTGAGTTGAAAAGTTTATTTCCACTGGATGAGTGCACTGTTCAGCGCTTCTTCCACCCGCCATTGAGGTTTATGAAAGTAAATTAATCCGTGGCCCGGCAGCATCATATCCTGATCGAGTTGGGCAAACCGGCGCAACGATTCAGTGTAGATTTTTTTGTCGAAATCGAAAGAGCCGTCCCAGCCAAAATCGCCGGCCAGCAACGTGCCGATAATATCGCCGCTTACCACAACAGTTTTATTTTCGTGGGAAAATGAATAGGCCGTGCAACCCATGGAATGTCCGGGGTAGTGACCCACTTCTATTTTTTTGCCAGGAAGGTTTAAAATTTCTCCATGGGAAACAATCTGGTCCACTTCTACCGGCTGAAACTTTTTATGGTACAGATACCCTGCACAACGCTCATCACCGGTAGCAACAGCGTCTGCCGTTTCTTTAACTGCAATAATTTTAACTCCTCTTTTTTTCAACAGATGGGCACCTCCGGCATGGTCGAGGTGCGGGTGGGTAAGCAAACAATAGTTGATATCATCTGGATTCAAATTCCAGTATTTCATGTTGGTGAAAATCTGCTCCAGGGTATCTCCACAGCCGCAATCAAACATGATCAAGCCTTCTTCCGTTTTCAGGATATACGAATTGCCGTCGTTCCATAACGCTCTCTGCAAATCAAATGTAATTCCGTTTAAGTCACCTCCGGTTTGATAAAGATTTTTGAGTATTTGCATCGTCAAATTTTTTATTTTGAAATGTAAACATACAAAAATTGACCAAGCAAGATTGCAGTTAAATCAAATTTGGGATTTGAGTTTGATGGATTTTCAGTTGAATATATTCCTGGTTAATTTTCTTTCATTAAACTTTCATTTTAAATTCTTAAAGGCTTCCTTCCAAAAGCAGATTACTCTCTTAATGAACATTTGTTGTTTAATTGTAAATGTTTTAAAATTGAATATTTTTCTTGTAATCAGTGTTTTAGTTGTATTATTCAAGCAATTGATAAAGGATTTAATATGAATTTATTATAAAAACACCAAGTGGTGTTTTTATTGAATTTTAACCGCTTTTTAATAAAATTTTGACATTTTGTGCGGCTTAAATTCTTAGTTTGGTTTTTTGTGGTTAAAATTCTATGTAAAATGAATAATATTTTAGTGGTTTAACGATTTAGCATTTCAGTTATTTGTATTGTATGAATGTGTATTGTAATGTGAAATAATTTAAATTTTTAATCTACATCCTATGGAAAACAAATTTTTCAAAACACTTTTTTTTGGATTTTTTGTTCTGTTTACAATTCCATTGTTTGCTCAGGTGCAGGTAAGTGGAACGGTAAAGGACAATACAGGTGAGTTATTGCCTGGTGTATCGATTTTGGTAAGGGGAACAACACAGGGGGTGGTAACTGATATTGATGGTCGCTTCAGCCTTCGGGTTCCCGACAGTCAGTCTGTACTGGTTTTTTCATTCGTAGGGATGGAAACCCAGGAAGTTAATATAGCCGGAAGGTCGGTTATAGAAGTAACATTGAATCCATCCACTATTGGAGTGGACGAAGTGGTTGTGACAGCTTTGGGGATTTCACGCGAAAAGAAATCACTGGGCTACTCGGTTGGAGAGGTTCGTGGAGAAGAACTCCAGCGGGTAGCACAGGATAACGTATTGAATTCACTTTCGGGGAAAGTGCCTGGCATGGTGATCAACCAAACCGGTATTGCAGGTTCAACGGTTAGTGTTGTAATTCGTGGGGCTAATTCGCTTACAACCGATAATCAGCCGTTGTTTGTTATTGATGGCGTTCCCGTTTCCAACAGGTTGAATAATGTGAGCATGATGGGGTCTGACAACCAGGTTGACTATGGAAATGCCATTTCTGACCTCAATGCAGATGACATTGCTGATATTACTGTATTGAAAGGACCAAGCGCTGCGGCCTTGTATGGAACCCGTGCAGGGAATGGTGTAGTTTTGATTACCACAAAATCGGGCAAGGATGCCAGAGCGCTTGGGGTTACTGTTAGTTCAAATACAATATTTGAGACTGCCACAAGGCTTCTTGACTTTCATTACAAGTATGCCAATGGTTCGAGAAATCATCTGCTAAGCGAGACCTCGGCATATTGGGGTGGACCGCAATTGGATGCTGGGATTATTGCACAGCAATGGGGACTGGATGAGCCTGCCGAGTTGAAATCCTATCCAAATAACATGAAGGATTTTTTGAACACCGGTATCACAACTAACAACAATATCGCCCTGTCTGGCGGTAATGAAAAGGGAAATTTCAGGATTTCCTACAATAATATGTCTATGAGGGGTATGATTCCGGGACACGACAGGTTTAACCACAGTCTGAAAACAAATATTAATTATCAGCTTTTGGAAAATCTGGCGTTCTCATCCAATGTTACCTATGCCAATACGCACTCCAATGACATTCCGAGCACCGGTGACCGGAGGAATAACCCGCTCGAAGCGATTTATTCAGTTCCTCATATTCCGGTTGAGCGTATGAAAGATTACTGGATGCCGGGTCAGGAGGGAATTCAGCAAAGGACTTTGCCTGATTACGATAACCCCTATTTTATAGCTCATGCAATGAAAAATGGGTTTTCAAGAGACCGGGTTTACGGAAATCTGGCACTGACTTATGATTTAACCAGTGATTTATCGGTTACTGCACGTTACTCGCTCGACAGGTACAACGAAAATCGGGAAACCAAAATCCCTTTCAGCGCCTATCGTATGGCAAGAGGTAACTACTCGCTTCAAAATATCTTGTTTCAGGAATACAATACCGATGTGCTGGCAACCTGGAAAAAAGCGGTTGACAACTGGGATTTTAGTATTTCAGCCGGTGGGAACATCATGAAAAGAAATGGCTCTGATTCGTTTGTCGGATCCGGAGGCGACAGGAACAATGGTCTTGTAATTCCGGGAATTTATACCGTTAACAATATTCCGCTTACAAACATTTCGGTTGGCAGCAGCCAGTATGTAAAGGCAATTTACAGTGCTTACGCGTTGGCTTCCATTGGTTTTAAAAACCAGCTCTATCTGGATGTAACCGGAAGGAATGACTGGTCAAGCACGCTTCCGGAAGCAAACCGATCTTATTTTTATCCATCAGCATCTGTTAGCTGGCTGGCAGACAATACCTTTAATTTGCCTGAGGCAGTTAGCTTGCTAAAGTTGCGCGGGGGTTGGGCAAAAGTGGGTAATGATACTGATCCTTACCGGCTTTATCCTTCATTGAATACCGGAACCTGGAATTCGTTAATAACAGAATCTGTATCAGGTGTTTTGTTGAATCCCGATCTCAAACCGGAAGAAGCTACTTCGATCGAAGGTGGCATTGACTTTAACATGTACAACAACAGGTTAAGATTGAGTGCAACGTACTACACCGAAGATAATGTGAATCAAATTTTTTCTGTTCCATTGCCTCTTTCATCGGGATACAGTAGTAAACTGATTAATGCCGGTTTAATCAGGAGCAAAGGCTGGGAGTTGACTATTGGAGGAACACCGGTTAACCGTCCTTCCGGTCTAAGATGGGACATTGATTTTAATTTATCACAAAACCATACCACAGTAGAAGAACTTACCGATGATCTGGATTTTATTACTATCTGGAGTGATAACGGAGGTGCTTTTTCTTTTGTAGGCGATCAAATTGGGGATTTATATGGGTATGGATATGCGCAGGTAAAAGATCCAAATTCGCCATACTACAAATGGCCAATTTTGCAAAACGGTAGCTGGATTGACCTTCGTCAACAGCAAGACTGGGAAAAAATTGGTAATTTCAACCCCGATTTCCTGTTAGGTATGCAAACTTCACTGAGATATAAAAGATGGTCAATCAGCGCCAGTATCGACTGGAGGCAGGGAGGCGACTTCGTATCGTTTACTTACCGGTACGGTGAATCTGACTGGAAATCGCAAAGACAGCTTGATTTGCTTATACCTGGTGGATTTTACTCCGAAGCTGAATTGATTGCTTTATTGAAATCAGACCCTGAGAAGTATATCATTCCACAAAATGGCAACTTCCCCAGAGTTGGCGGTTATACCCAGGAAACCGGCGGGGTTCAGACACCCGACGGATATTATGACGGTGCATTTGTGCCGGGAGTTGTTCAGGTTTCCGGACAAGATACACCTGACGATTTTAGCGACGATGTGTATGTTGAACATCTTGGAGGTTCCGAAACCGTTGTAAAAAACTTAACTTCATCTTATGCCTGGAGGTTTAATAAACAGATTATTTTTGATGCTTCTTTTATTAAATTGCGCGACCTTACAGTCTCTTATGCGTTACCCGACATGAGAGGAATTAAAAATGCTTCAGTTTCTGTTTATACGAGTAACCTGATGCTTTACACTGCTGCAAAAATCGGTATTGATCCTGAAAGGGCTTTTCAGGCAAATTCAGGAAACCAGGGGAACACTTCAAGCCAGTTTAAACAAGGTTACGAAAGACAAAATGTAATGCCCTGGAGTGCAACGGCAGGCGTAAAACTGAACTTTAGTTTTTAATAGCAAGGTTAATTCAAATAAAATTAAAAATGAATAAAATGAAATTTTTAAGAAATATATTATTTACAGTTTTGGCATTCGGTATAATGTCATCCTGTGAAGATTTGACAGAACTTAACAGAAATCCCAACGCAATTGATGCAGAAGATGGGAATGTGAATCTGTTATTACCTTCTGTGCTTGGACCTGCTGCAAGAAATTATTTATCTCTTGGTCTCGAAAATATGGCAGGCGCCATGCAGTTTATTCAACGGACTGGCTGGAGTGGCGGAACCAATTCCTTTGATTGGGATGCAGAAAACTGGACCGGTTATTATAATATTCTCAGAACCAATGAATTGTTAATTAGCAATGCCAGTGAGCAGGGTTTTCCCTTCCACCAGGGTATCGGATTAACGATGCGGGCATTTTTATTCGGGCAAATCGCCGACTACTGGGGCGATGCGCCATACAGTAAAGCGCTTAAAGCCTTTACGGGAGAAATGGAGAACATGTATCCCCCCTACGATTCGCAGGAAGATATCTATAAAGGTGTTATTGCAGATCTTAAGGAAGCAGCAGCAATTTTTGCGAATGGAAATAGTATAGGTATGAGCGCTAACTCCGATTTGTATTTCAGGGGTGATATAGCAAAATGGGAAAAATTTGCAAACTCGTTGTTAATCCGGTATTATGTCAGAATTTCTGAAAAAAGCGGAGATTCAAAAGCAGGGGTTGAAGCCATTGTTGCAAGTGGAAAATTTATTACCTCGGCTGCTGACGATGCTACCATGGATTACACCGGAGGGCCAAGTGATCAGTGGCCATTGATTTATACCGACGAAACCAGTTCAACCCGGAATCTGGCTTGTGAAACGGTCATTGGTCAGTTGAACGAAACCAATGATCCGCGCAGAGGTGTCTGGTTTGCTCCTGTGTCTGTAAGATGGGTTCCTGATAACAGTATTTCCGGTGCCTCCGACAATATGCTGGTGGACGGAGTAGAAAGCGATATATATCCCGATTGGATTGATTACCAGGATAAAAGCAATACGTTTACCCGCCTGTATAATCCAAATGATGTTACTTATAAAGATGATGAATATGTAGGAATCCCTCCGGGCCTGTCTGCCGCTGCAATTTATAATTACAACGGTTGTCCCAATGGTGCACAGGGAAGGTTTAATCATCATGTTTCCATGCTGAACAGAATGTTTATGGACGGAAGACCAGGTGCGGGTGATATGCTGCAGGCCAGGTTGGTTTCGGCTGCCGAAATGCATTTTACACTGGCAGAAATGGCGTTGAAGGGCTGGAATGTGGGTGATGCTGAATCGCATTACCGGGCAGGAATTCAAAATTCGCTGCTAACCTGGGGCGTTGCCGATCAGTTTGATGCTTTTTATGCAAATGTGGATTTTGACGGAACTGAAGAACAGATTTTAACCCAAAAGTGGGTAGCCAGTTTTTGTAATGCCACCGAAGCATGGAATGACTACAAACGCACCGGTTATCCGGCACTCACGTTGTCAACCGACGAGGCCAGGGCCCCTGTGCCTGCGTTGAGATTTGGCTACGGAGGCGATGAACTGAATAACAATACCGCCAATGTTACTGCGGCTATTGAAAATCTTGAAACTACTCAATACTCCGGGAGTATAGGTAAAAACAGCGTTTACTCAAAACCATGGATACTTCAGGGGACAGGTAAGCCCTGGTAGTTTATATTTTTGAAAATTAAATTTGAAGTTAGGGAGGACATAGAAAAATCATATCCTCCCTAACTAAAAATATCTATATGAAAACGATAAAATTCAGTATCCTGTTTCTGCTTTTTGCCCCACTTGTACTAAATGCCAATGAAATAGGCATATTGCAGGGTATTGTATTTTCAGATACCAATCAAAACGGAATCCCCGATTTCGGAGAATCCGGAATTGCCGGCGTTTGCGTTTCCAACGGAAAAACGGTGGTGCAAACCGATGCTTCCGGAAAATGGGAACTGCCTGCCGGAAATATGAATTCTGTTTTTGTTATAAAACCAGCCGGTTATGAGGTTCCTTTGAACCAGGACTATATTCCGCAACATTATTATTTATTGGAGAAGGGTAAATCCTCTGAGAAGATTCATTTTCCCCTTTATCCGGTTGACGAAAACGATAAATTTTCAGTGCTGTTTTTTGGTGATACACAAGCGCGAGGTTTACGTGAAGTCAATTTTATTATGCACGATGTTGTGGAGGAATGTATGGAAACCGATGCTGCCTTTGGCGTTTCGCTGGGCGATATTGTGGCCGACGACCCCAATCTGTTTGCCGAAGTGAGTCAGGGAATCGGGCACATTGGTATTCCGTGGTACAACATTTTTGGAAACCACGACCACGACCGCGACGAAAAACGCAATGAAAACAAAGACAAAACTTTTCGCCGGTTTTTCGGCCCGTCCACCTATGCGTTTGAATACGGACAGGTTGCCTTCATCGGTTTAAACAATGTATTTTTTAATGAAAAAGGGAAATACCATGCACATCTCACCGATGACCAGCTTTTGTTTATTGAGAATTATCTTTCGTTTGTTCCCGAAGAAAAACTGGTGGTGCTTATGATGCATATTCCATTGGTTCGAATCGATACGCGCAACAGGTTGTATGAGATTCTACGGAACAGAAAGCACACTTTCTCCATTTCAGGCCATGTGCACGAGCAAATCCATGTGTTTGTGGATGAGGAAATGGGATGGAAAGGTCCGGATGCGCACCATCATTTAATCAACGCCACGGTTTGCGGTAGCTGGTGGTGCGGGCTGCACGATGAAACGGGCATTCCGCACGCCACCATGAACGACGGGGCGCCCAACGGTTATTCCATCGTTACTTTTAATGGAAATGAATACAGCATTCAGTTTAAAGCTGCACGCCGTCCGGCAGATTACCAGATGAACATTTACCTCCCCGATGAAATGTCGCAAAATGAACTGGACACTGCAAATGTACTGGTGAATATTTTTGCCGGTTCCAGCCGGTCCAAAGTGGAAATGCGCGTAGGGAAGAACGATGAATGGATCCCTATGCAGAAGGTGGCAACCATCGACCCGGAGTGTTTGCGCATGCACCGGCTTAGTCCGTTTCTGGATACGGAAATCGACGGGCAGACCCTCGAATATGTTTTCGGCTATAAAATGGATTATCCCAGCATTTCAACCCATATGTGGCTGGGAAAGCTTCCGGAAAAACTGCAACCTGGAACCCATTTGGTAACGGTGCGTACAACAGATATGTTTCAACAAACCTGGACCGGTCACCGGATTTTCAGGATTTCAGAAAATTAAAAACTCAATAAAAATTAACCATGAATAAAAAGTCTTTAATCGCTTTGTTTGTTTTCATAATATTTCTGGCAGGAACTTTACCCGGAACCGCTACCCCAAAAGGGAGGCCGGTTCATATTGATGCGCCTTTCCTGCAGGATTACAGCGTTAAATATTATTTCAGCCAGCCGGGTGTAACCCTTAAAAAAGTGGCTGCCGACCGTAACGGAAAAATTCAGATTTTGGCTTCAAACGGACTGTTGCATCCTCATGCCGGGACATTTCTTTATCCCGGAACGTTGGAAAAGGACGGTACACACCGGCCGTTTAACGACAAGAATATTACCGGTTTGGCAGCGTACCGGCAGCAACTGATTTACCTCGACGATGAAGCCGTTTTGAGCAATGCCTGGGCAGGAGAACTGTTTTCCAAACACCAGATGCCAAAAGCACAGTTGTTTGCTGCCGGCGAGGATTTTACTTTCCTGCTGGCCGAAGGCAGAAACCTGAAACTCATAAAAAATTCGCAGGAACTCTGGAAAGGAAGGACTCCTGAGGAAGTTATGGAACTGAAATTTTCTCCGGCAACCGGAAAATACTGGATTTTAACTTCCAAAGCGCTTTTTACATTTTCTGCGGAAAGCAAAGAGCTGAAAACTTTTATTGATGGCAATGGGTTTACCTCATTCGATGTTGTTGGCTTTGGCACGAAAACCGTTATCGGAACACCCGGCGGGTACATCGAAATCAACAATCTTTCACAAAAGCAATTGGGTGAAAAAAAATCGAAACTCCCGGTGCCGGAAATTACCGTGGTAAAAGAGGTAAACGGCAATGTATGGTTTGGTTCGCCCGAAGGCGCTTTTATGCGACGCAACGACGGTAAATTCAACTATTATTACGGTGAGCGGTGGCTGCCCGGAAACCGCGTGATTGACATTGCTGAAGGACCGGATAATTCGGTTTTAGTTTTGACCGACAAAGGCCTGGGACAAATTTTTTTCAAGGAAATTACTTTGGCTGAAAAGGCAAATTTCTTCGAAAAACAGGTGCGCCTTCGCCACATCCGCAACGGGTTTAATGCAACGCTGAGCGGAATGACAAAAGGAGATTTGTCCACCGGATACCTGGCCGATTCCGACAACGACGGGCTCTGGACCTCCATGTACCTGGGAAGCCAGGTTTTCAGGTATGCGGTTACCCAATCGGAAGAAGCGCTGCAGAATACCATCGAGTCGCTGGATGCCATGGAACGGCTTTTCACCATTAATCCGGTTCCGGGGTTTCCGTCGCGTTCTTATGAGCGCAGCGGCTACATCGATATTCTTGCCGACCCCGACCGCTGGCAACATTCCTCTGACCCCGAGTGGGACTGGAAAGCAACCACCAGCAGCGACGAAGCCATTGGCCATGTGTTTGTGTTTGGCGTCATTGCCGAGCTGATTGATGTGGAACCTGTCCGGAATAAGGCGGTCAAACTGCTTGATGAACTCATGCAGCACATTGTGGACAACGATTTTTACCTGATTGATTACGATGGGAAACCAACCCTTTGGGGGAAATGGCATCCAGATTATGTAAACGGATTTCCCGCCTCGATAGGGGACCGAAAACTAAACAGTTCAAATATTGTGGCCATGCTGCAAACTGCCTATCATTTTACAAAAAAGGATATTTATAAGGAAAAAGCTTTCGAACTGATGCACGATTACGGTTACCTCGAAAACCTGATGCGCCCCATGGAAGAAATTGGCAAAGCGCCTGAAGGAGCTGACGATTGGGCTGCCATGTTATCCGAATCGTGGAACCACTCCGACGATGAGATGTATTTTCTCGGCTACTGGGGACTTTATCGCTATGCGTTTAACGACACCCTGAAAGCCATGTTCCGCGAAAGCATTATCGACCACTGGGAGCACGAACGCCCCGAAAAGGACGGCTTGTGGAACCTGTTTACAGCCATGGTGAGCCATGATTTCGATCTGGAAGAAGCAGTCTGGTATTTGCAGGAATATCCGATGGACCTTATCAACTGGACGGTGAAAAACAGCCACCGGAAAGACATTCAACTCATTCCTGAAAATTTCCGCAGGCAAACCACTGAAGAAGTTTTACCACCCGATGAACTGCAAATCCGCAGGCACAATGCCAACCGCTTTGGCCTTGACGGCGGAAACGACGGACGCTCGGAAAACAGCGCCGGAGATATCTGGTTGTTGCCCTACTGGCTGGGACGCTATCTGGAAGTGATTGAATAGCTTATTGTAAAAAATGAAAAACTCCATAGATTGTTTAAGTTAAGTTTAGTTCGTTGACCTTGAAAAGCGCATTCGGTTGCCAAAACAACCGGTGCGCTTCTCTCTTTTAATTGAAAATCATTCAGAAATGAATAAATTGAGTATCAGATTTTTTAGAATTGTTTTTGTAAGTGCATTTGCGCTGGCGCTGGTTAGTTGTTCACAAAACCAGGCACCTTCAGTAAAATCGGTTGAACAGGTGATGGATGAAGTCATCACCCGGCTATATGAAACAATGAGTGAAGAAGAACTGGAAGCTATCGACCAGCAAAAAGTCATGTCGCTGTTCAGTGAAGAAGACCTGAAAGTGCTTTCCACCCGGCACTGGGTTTTCGATGTAAATGTACCGGTGGTGGTTTCACTTATGCGAAGTAAAAGTCAGAAGATAATGCCATTCTGGCTCGAATCCAGTGGTTTTGTGAAAACCGGTTTGGAAATGCGAAATGACTACCACACTTACGAAGTGTGGCAAAAGGAGTTTGGCAGGGGAACGGTTGAGCTGGGAATCAACGGGTTTGAAAATTTTGCCTATCACTACTTTGTTTCCGTGGCGCCGCAAAAAGAAACCAAAAATCTTCAACTGTCCAATTTTATTCCCGAAAACCAGTTTGTTGGGGTTCTGGACGACGGAGCTTTCACATACCACGACTGGACCGAACTTGTTTTGCAGGACGTTCCAGAAGAATTGAAAGGCCAAAAACTGCTGACTACCATTCGTGGCCGGGGGAAAGAGTCGCACCTGATTGGCGCTTTTCGTAAAACCCAATTCCCGTCATCCGCCGAACCTGACCAGATTTTGCTGACCTGGAGTGCCGACCCGTCAACCGGTATGGATATTCAGTGGCGAACCAATACCACAGTTGAAACAGAAGAAGTGAAATACCGCGTTTCGGGAAGTAACGATGTGCAAACATCTGTGGCTGAAAAATATGTGATGGAAGACCGTGAACTGATGAACGACCGGTTTATTCATCGTTTTACAGCCAAAATAAGGGATTTGAAACCGGGAACCAGATATGAATACCTGATTTCCCCGGAAACCGACTGGGCCAAAGCCTGCACCTTTTCCACTGCATCTGAAGGTGATGAACCCTGGTCGTTTATCTGGTTTGGCGATGTGCACCACAAACCGGAATTCGGTGAGTTGCACCAAAAAGCCGAAGTTGCCCATCCTGAAGTGGCTTTTTACACAATTGCCGGCGATTTGGTGGGCGATGGTCTTTACCGCGACCAGTGGGACGAGCTTTTTGAAAACTCCAAAGAGGTGATTTGCAAAAAACCGCTCATGAATGTGCCGGGAAATCACGATAACCGGCTGGGGCTGGGCGCCAAAATGTACCGCGACATGTTCAGCTACCCGGCCAATGGTCCCGACGGTGTGCCAAAGGAGCAAACCTATTCGTTCACTTACAAAAATACCTTGTTTCTGATGCTCGATGCCACTTCGCCGGTCAAACAACAAACCCGCTGGATTGAAGAACAACTGGCCAACTCTCAGGCAACCTGGAAAATTGCCGTGTTTCACTTTCCTCCATACAACTGGAAAGAACCTTATTTGAACATCCAGGCAGAATGGATTCCGGTGTTCGACAAGTACCATGTGGATATGGTTTTCAGCGGCCATTTTCATTACTACATGCGTTCCAAACCCATGAAAGCCGGCCAGGTGGTGGATTCGTACAACAACGGAACCGCTTACATTATTTCGCTGGGAATTCCCGGCCGCAACGAGGAAATTTCCGATGAACCTTATGCCGCTGTAAGAGAACAGGATTGCTGGCTGTACCAGCACATTCGCATTGACGGAAATCAGCTTTTTTACCGGTCGGTGAACTTTGACGGAGAAGTGATTGATGAATTTGAAATTGTAAAATAAGAGGTTAAAATGAATGAAACAAGTAAAATATCAGGCGTTTTTATGAAATTGTTTTTGATGATTTTTCTGCTGCCTGTAACCGGTTTTGCGCAGGATTTTTTTCAGGTTGAAAACCGGTTGTGGAAACCGCAGAAAGATGAGGTTTACCTTCAGGAGGTATCGCGGAAAATTCCGACTCCATCGGCCATTGTTTCTGCGGCTTTGCTGAATGGCCGGTTGTATGGGTTAATGGAGCATGAAATTTTTGTGCTGGAAAATGGTGAATTCAAAAAATCAATTGGTGCACCTGCCCAAACTGAAAGGTTAAAAACCGTGGGCTCAACCCTTTGGGCAATTACTTCCGGTGGGCTTTTTTCCTTTGACGGATCACGGTGGCAAAAAGCTGACAACAGAAAATTTGTGGACCTCTGCATGCACAACGGAGCAGTTCATGCTGCAACGCGGGATGAAATCTATCGTTTGGAAGGCAACAGGTTCATCAGCCTGAAACCTGAAAACGGTTACCACACCAGCAATTTAACCATGGTAATGGAAGACGGCACCCAGTTACACGAGCGCCCCGTTGAAATCGGTCCCATCGACCGGATTACCTCATACAGCGGCACATTGTACATCCTTCGTCCGGGCGAGCTGATTTTATTCGACGGACTGGTGGTGAACCGCGATTTTATCGATTGGGGAACACTTCCTTCACCAAACACCCGCGACATGATAAGTTTGGGAAGCCGGCTGTTTGTTGCAACCGACCGCGGTTTGGGCATTCTGCGTGGTGCTTCATTGTACGAAATTGAAGGAAACATCGGATTGCCCGTGGAAAATACCACCTGCCTGGAACATGGTTTTGAGCAGGACATCTGGATTGGTACCGAACGCGGGGCAGTGCGCCTGGTTGATGATGATTGGCAATACTTTGGCGCAGACCTCTGGTTGCCGCACAACAAGGTGAACGACATTGCCGTGGACGACAAAACGGTTTACATCGCCACCGATGGCGGATTGGGAATTATTGAATACGTACCCTATACCTTACAAAAGAAAGCGGAATATTACGAACGGCACCTGGAAGAATGGGGGCATAAACGGCTCGGTTTTGTTCATGCACTGGGATTAAAAGACGGGGAATGGATTCGCGAAATCAGCGATAACGACGGTGGCCGGACTGCACCCTATCTGGCAGCGATGTCGTTTAAATATGCCGTTACCGGCGATGAAAAAGCAAGGGAAGAAGCTGTGGAGTCTTTTAAAGCCATGTTGTGGCTCGAAAAAATTACACCCATCGATGGGTTTATTGCACGGGCCATCTGGTCACCTCAAGATAAAGACGATAAAAGCACAGGCGGTTCGGGCGGTTTGCCGGCCAAATGGTATCCCACGCCCGACGGAAAATGGTACTGGAAAGGCGATACATCCAGCGATGAAGTGATTGCCATGTTCTATGGCGTTTCTATTTTTCACGATTTGGTGGCTGAGGGGAAAGAAAAGGAAGAAGCCAGGGATTTGTTGAAAAGGGTAGCCGGTTATATTATCGATTGCGGCTGGGTGCTGAAGGATTACGATGGAGAAACCACCCGCTGGGGCCGCTGGAATCCCGAATACCTGCTCAGACCTTATGGCTATGCCGACCGGGGGTTAAACGGGATGCAGGCCCTCACGTTTATGGAAACCGCGTATGCCCTTACCGGCGATAAGAAATTCCTGAAAGGCAACCGGCAACTTCTTGACTGGGATTACCACACCAATACCATTCGTCAAAAGAATACTTTTCCGCCTTCCAACGTTACCACCTGGGACGATAATCTGGCACTGTTCAGTTACTATACGTTGCTGCGGTATGTGAAAGACCCGTCACTCCGTTCGGTTTACCTCCGCAGCCTCGAACGCACCTGGGAAATTAAACGGATGGAACAAGTTCCCTGGATAAACTATGTTTACGGAGCCATTACCGGAAACGACTTTGAAGAGGATAAGATGGTGAAACATCTGCGCGAATGGGTGCTCGATTGCACCGAACACAGTTACAGGAATTCGCACCGTGATGACTTGTTTTTGGAGCCGGGCTACAAATCGTACGAAGGAGGCAAAAAACGGATTTCTCCGCGCGAAATGCCCGTAAAGCGCAGCAGTCGAAGTGCCATCGATATGGATGGCGGAAGGAACAGCCAGCGAATAACCGAGCCCACCGGCTTTTTGCGTGATTACTGGAAGGGAAGGTACCATGGTTTTATCGAAGCTCCGGAAACCGATGACCCGGATTTGATTCAGGTTAAAAAAGGATCGCTGAAACAATTGGGAGCAGCTCCGTTTGATGGTCCGGCCAGACCGGAGTTGTATTAATTTTTACTTTATTTGTTATGGTATTGAAATATTGAACATTAACTATTATTTTAAATTCAGGAAAACAATGGATATTAAATCTTTATTGAAAAAACAAAAGCCTTTCTGCATTTTGCCGGTAATTGTATTTGCGTTACTGGTTGCCGGAATTTTTGGCTGCCAGCCCAAATGGGACATTCAGAACCCGTATGCCGAGGTGGACTGGGCGAACCACCAGCGCTACAAAGCCAATTTTCACACGCACACCACCCACAGCGACGGGCGCATGAATCCGCAAAATGTGGTGGACAAATACCATGCGCTGGGATATGAAATTCTGGCCATTACCGATCACAACGAAGTGACCTGGCCGTGGACCGGTTTTTCCGAGTTGAATGCAAGCAATGGTTCGCAACAGCGTCTTGGAAGCGGCCAACTGGAAGAACAGGATTTGGTTTATGAAAACCGCGACCCGCAGCAATTGGGTATGCTGTCCATTCAGGCCAACGAGCTTTCGCGGCATCACCATACCGGCAGTTTTTTTAACGATCACAACGGCACCGAAACCGAAGAGGAATCGTTGAAAGCGGTGGCAGCCAAAAACGGCCTGAATATGTTTTATCACCCGGGCCGATACACCAGTCGCGATCCGGAACAATACAACATCGACTGGTATGTGGATTTTTATCAGCGTTTCGACCAGCTTATCGGTATGGAAATATATAATCAGGGCGACCGTTATCCAACCGACCGGGAAACTTACGATGCTGTACTTTCGAGGCTGATGCCCGGCCGTCCGGTGTGGGCCTATTCCAACGACGACATGCACCACAGCAGCACGCTGGGGCGCAACTGGAACGTTTTACTCCTGCCCGAACTCAACGAAACATGGGTGCGAAAAGGAATGTTGGAAGGCCGCAGTTATTATGTGTATTCGCCATCGGGTCATAATGCCGCTGTTCTGCCCGAAATTCATGAAATAAAGGTAAATAGCCGCAAAGGCCTGATTGAAGTGAATGTAACCGGCCACGATTCCATCCGCTGGATTTCGGGTGGGGAAGTGGTTTCTCGCGGAACACAGCTTTCGCTCAAAGAAAATCCGGAAGTTGAAAAATACGTTCGCGCCGAAATATTTGGGCCCGGAGAAGTTATTATGGGAACACAACCGTTTGGGATCAGATAAAAAGAAATTGTTTTTAAACCTTCAAGGTTTTTCTTCATCGCAATTACTTCTGAAGAAAGCTTTGAAGGTTTACTTCATTCGGTTAAAAATTCCAGTGACTTTAAATTTTCAAAAATCAAGTCGAAGTCACGGTCTTTGTGAATAACCTTTTTTGAATTTTTAAAAGCATAATAAGCAATTAAACAGTCGTTTGATTTGCGGATTGTAATCCCTTTTTTTCGCAGGTGGCGGTAAATTTGTGCGGCTCCAATGGCGGCATCTAAAGGGTTTTCTGTCAAAACGGGCAATGCAAGAAAGGAGTCTTTTACTTCTTCAAACGATTTATCACCCCTGATCCCTTGCAGTACTTCCTGAATAATCACAGGACAGGTGAAAACAGGTAAATCTTCTTTTAAATAAAAGGTTAGCAATGTTACCTCCGCGGTATCGGTTCCTGAGAAGAAATCAATCCAAATGCTCGTGTCGAAAAGCAAGCCATTTTTCATGAATTTCGCATTTCATCAAGGTTGCCCTCCCAGGTAACTTTTCCTTTCATCTGAAGAAGTCTGGCCCGTTTTATCGATTCAACCGTATTTTCAAGCGAAAAATTGATGGCATCTTTCATCGACTTTAACTGGTATTTTTCCATAACCTCTTTTACCAAATCCAAATCTATTTCAATATTTGTCCTTTTATACATTGCATTGTTATTGAATACACAAAAATAGCAAAAAATTTACACATTTATTGTGGTGTATTTTTTTTAACGGAGGTTTTTTTCAAAGAAAATAAGGTGGACAGGCTATTCAACCTGTTCATTGTTGAAACGCCTTGCGGTACTCCGAGGGCGTTTTTTTCATCACCACTTTAAAATAGTGGTTGAAATTGGCCAGGTTGTTATAGCCACATTCGTAACAAATCTGGGTAATCTGTTTGTCGGTTTCGGCCAGAAGCCGGGCGGCAATGCCAATGCGCACACTTTTCACATAATCCATAAAGGTTTGGTTGGTTTTCTTTTTAAAGTAGCGGCAAAAAGAGCTGGGCTCCATGTAAACCAGTTTGGCGGCATCGTTCAGGTTAATTCCATTTTGTACGTTCTGGAAAACATATTCATAAATTTTGTCAATCTGCTCGCGGTCTTTGTTGTAGGTGTTGGGCATCGACGACGGTAGCGCCAGGTATTCGCGGTCTTCGATTTGCAGCAACAGGCTGAATACTTTCAGCAACTCGATGTACCTTTCAAGCCCTTCCATGTGCACCATTTTTTTCAGCGATTCGGCTACTTTTTTGGTTTTAGGCCCTTTAAACAAAATGGCGCTTCCGGCCTCTTTCAGCAGGTTAACCACCTCGTTCAGTTCGGGAATATTGAAAAAATTGGAACTGATGATATTCTCATAAAAATGGGTGACCACACATTCGCCATGGCCATCGCTACCGGGCTCCAGGACCTCCCAGCAATGGGAAATGTTTGGTCCGAGTAAAACCAGGTCGCCTTTGGTGTAGCTCGAAATGTGATTCCCCACAATCCTTCTTCCCGAACCGGATGAAATGTAATTCAGCTCGAAGTTCTTGTGCGAGTGGATTTTATCGGAGTCGGGATCCATTTTATACCGGCGCGTAATGAATGAATGTTTGTGCGAAACATCAATTTTTTCGTAAACAAATCTCATATTGTTCAATTTTAACCGTAAAGCGTAAATATAAAAGATATTTTTCGATTATTGGTCAAAATTCAATGTAAAAAAAACAAATTTCAACAAGCATTTTGTGCCGGTTTGCTTTTCTTTTGTAAACAGGGAAAATAAGGATTAAAAAAGATAAAAACTTTCAATTATAAAACGATGATGGAATTTCCTTTACGCGGAATAATACCACCTGTAGTTACTCCGCTTTTAAATGATAATGAGCTGGATGAACAGGGAATTGAAAATTTAATCAGTCATATTCTTGAAGGCGGGGTGCACGGTATATTTTTACTGGGAACCACCGGAGAAGCCACCAGTTTGAGATATAAATTGCGTGAAAAATTTGTGAGACTGGCTTGTTCGCTCATTGGTAAAAAAGTGCCGGTGATGGTTGGAATAACGGATACTTCGTTTGATGGTTCCGTGGAAATGGCTCATGCGTGCCAGGATGCCGGCGCAGACATGGTTGTAATTGCACCGCCCTATTATGTCCCCATTTCCCAGGTTGAAATGCGGGGTTACCTCGATGATTTGGTGCCGCGTTTGCCGTTACCGTTTTTGCTGTACAACATGCCTTCCCATACAAAGTTACACATGTCGGTGAAAACGGTGGAACACGCCAAAGAGCTTGGTGCACTCGGGGTTAAAGACAGTTCGGGCGATATGCAGTACCTTTTGTCGCTGATAGACGCATTCAGAAACTCACCCGATTTTTCGGTAATTACGGGAACTGAAATTTTTATTCCCGAAACGATTTTGCAGGGCGGGCATGGTGCCATTGCAGGCGGCGCCAATATGTTTCCCCGTTTATTTGTAGATTATTACCACGCTGCCGTTGAAAAAGACCATGCAAAAATTGAATTTTTGCGCCGGATTGTTCTGAAAATTTACAATACTATCTATAATGTTGGTACTTTTACCTCGCGCTATACGGTGGGCACCAAATGTGCACTTGCCGCACTGGAAATCTGCAGCGATTATGTGGCTCATCCGTTGCGGCAGTTCAGCTATGCCGACCGGAACATCATTGAAAACTATGTGGAAGAAATTAAAGAAATGATAGGTAAAGCCGCTTTTACCTGAACCTGTTAAAATATTGATATGCAGTTGCCAGCATTAGACCTTGTTGTTTTTCTCCTGATAACTTTCGGGAATGTTCTTTTTGGGGCGAGTTTCTTTTTTAAAAACAAAACATCGGGGCAGTTTACTTCCGGCGGAGGTAACCTGCCGGCCTGGGTGGTGGGCATGTCCATTTTTGCCACTTTCGTAAGCAGTATCAGTTTTCTGGCCCTTCCCGGAAATGCCTTTTCCACCAACTGGAATGCACTGGTGTTCAGTTTTTCCATTCCGGTGGCAGCCATTCTGGCCGTGAAGTTTTTTGTGCCGCTCTACCGTGGAATCGGAAGCATTTCGGCTTATAATTACCTGGAAACGCGGTTTGGAGTCTGGGCCCGTGTTTACGCTTCGGCGTGCTACCTGCTCACGCAACTTATGAGAACCGGCGCCATATTGCTTTTGCTGGCTTTACCCATTAATGCATTGTTCGGGTTTAATATTCGCACCATCATCATCGTGACGGGTGTTGCCGTTACCTTGTATTCCATGCTGGGCGGAATCCGTGCGGTGGTGTGGACCGATGCCATTCAGGGGATTGTGCTGATTCTGGGTGCTGTTGTGTCTGCGCTGGTATTAACTTTTTCCATGCCCGAAGGTCCGAAACAGGTTTTTGAAATTGCTTCTGCAAACGACAAATTCAGCCTCGGAAGTTTCGGCGCCAGCCTTTCCGAATCCACCTTTTGGGTGGTACTCATTTACGGGTTGTTCATCAATTTGCAAAACTACGGAATAGACCAGAATTTTGTGCAGCGTTACATGGCCACCAGCACCGACAAAAAAGCCAAGGGGTCGGCAATGTTTGGTGCGTTGCTTTACGTGCCGGTTTCAGTAATATTTTTTTACATCGGAACTGCGCTTTATTCGTATTATACGGCACAGCCGGAGTTGCTACCCGCAGAATTGCATCAGTCGGGTAACGGCGACAAGGTGTTTCCGCATTTTATTGTGAACGGCCTGCCCACCGGTATTACAGGTTTGCTGATAGCCGCCATTTTTGCCGCCGGAATGAGCACCGTATCAACCAGTCTGAACAGTACGGCAACCATCATTTTAACTGATTATTACCAGCGCTACATCAACAGAAATGCAAGCGAACGGCAGTCGATGACCGTTTTGTACCTGTCGTCAGTGGTTATTGGCTTTTTGGGTGTGCTCATCGCCTTAACCCTGGTGGGTGTGGAAAGCGTGCTGGATGCCTGGTGGTCGCTGGCTTCCATTTTCAGTGGTGGTATGCTGGGATTGTTCCTGCTGGCATTTCTTTCGCGCAAAACGCGCCGTATCGATGCCGTTATTGGCGTAATTGCCGGTGTACTGGTTATTGTGTGGATGAGCCTCAGCCCGCTTTATTTCACCAGCGAAAACCTGCTGGCATTCCGCAGTCCGTTCCACAGCAACCTCACCATTGTTTTTGGAACAACGGTTATTTTTCTGTTGGGATTTGTAAGTTTGAAGTTCTTTTCAAAGAAGAGATAATTCTGTAAATTTTTAAGTGTTTAATTAAGTTATATTCGAATGAGAACAATAATTGCAGTTTTATTAATGATTTCTACCATGAATCTGTTTGCAAACAATCCGTTTAAAGGTGAGCGTGCCCTGGTTAAATCCGAATTTGTTTACAAAGCGGAAGATGTTCCCTTCCCCAGTTGCCATGCCTCTACCATTGCCGAAACAAGCGAAGGACTTGTTGCTGCCTGGTTTGGCGGAGAGTATGAAAAACATCCGGAAGTGGGGATTTGGTTCAGTCGGTTTGTAAACGGAAAATGGACCACACCTGTTGAAGTGGCCGATGGTGTCCAGCATTCCAACCTGCGCCATCCCACGTGGAATCCGGTGTTATTCGATTACGGAGATGAATTGTTTCTTTTCTACAAAGACGGTCCCAATCCTGTGGACTGGTGGGGACAACTTCTCATTTCGTCCGATAACGGAAAAACCTGGTCGCGACGCATGCGGTTGCCCGAAGAGATTTTCGGCCCCATAAAAAACAAACCGGAGCTGCTTCCCAATGGCGAACTCATTTGTCCCACCAGCACCGAATACGACGGCTGGCAGGTGCACATGGAATTTACATCCGACAGGGGAAAAACATGGGAGCGTACGGAACCTATTAACGATGGCACCGAAATAGCGGCCATTCAGCCCAGCATTTTGAAACACCCGGACGGAAAGTTGCAGATTTTATGCCGCAGCAAAAACAAACGAATTCTGTCGGCCTGGTCATCCGATAACGGGCGCACCTGGAGCAAGCTGGAACCCATTGACCTGCCCAACCCCAACTCCGGAACCGATGCCGTTACCCTGAATGACGGGCGGCATGTGCTGGTTTACAACCACATCGACCCGGATGAGGTGTGGGGCAACCGAAACATCCTGAATGTGGCAGTTTCTTCCGACGGACTGAACTGGCAAGCAGCCGTGCTGCTGGAAAACGACCCCGACCCTGACGGCGAGTATTCGTACCCTGCTGTTATTCAGGCTGAAGACGGCATGGTGCATGTTACCTACACATGGAACCGGAAATTGATTAAGCATGTGGTGCTCGACCCGTCGAAATTTGAGCTAAAACCCATGCTGAACGGCAGGTGGCCGATGTTGTAACTTTTCAGTTGAAACTTTAAAAAACCAAAATCATGGATAAAATCATATCAAAACCTTTCGCGCTCAAATTTCCACCCGCTGCCCTTTTGGGATTCCTGGCAGTTTGTTTTTTACTGTTGTCCTTTTCATCAGGAGCGCAGCAGGGGAGTGAGTCATCTTTTCAATCGGAATACATTTTTCCGGTGCAGGAAAAACATGTCCACAGCAGTTCGGTGGTGGAATTGCCCAACGGCGATTTGCTGGTGTGTTGGTTCGAAGGCTCGGGAGAACGCACGGCCAACGATGTGGCGGTGATGGGCGCCCGTTTGAAAAAGGGACAAACCAAATGGAGTAAACCGTTTGTGATGGCCGATACGCCTGAAAATCCCGACTGTAATCCAGTTCTTTTTTTGGATGCCAAAAACCGCCTGCACCTCACATGGATTGTGGTAATTGCCAACCGATGGGAGGCTTCGATGCTGAAAACGCGTATTTCAACTGACTACTTGAATGACGGTCCGCCCAAATGGGACTGGCAGGATGTGATTCTGCTGAAACCCGGTGAAGAGTTTGCCGAAGCATTGGAAAAAGGGTTTAGAGAAATGAACCCGCCCGTACTGGCCTGGGCCGAATATGCCCCGCAATACGAACGGATGATTGTGGAAGCCGCCAAAGACCCGGTAAAACGCGAAGTGGGCTGGATGGGCCGCATTCAACCGCTGACTTTACAGAATGGCCGGGTGTTGATGCCGCTTTATTCCGACGGCTACAACGTTTCGCTGGTGGCCATTTCCGACGATAATAGCGATACATGGAAACCCGGTCTGCCCATCGTGGGCCGCGGAAATATTCAGCCTGCCCTGTTGCAGAAAAAAGACGGAACCGTGGTAGCTTACATGCGCGATAACGGCGATGCACCCAAACGGGTGGTTTTCAGCAGTTCTAACGACAACGGGTACACATGGAGTGTTTCCCGAAAAACAGATATTCCAAATCCGGGCGCCAGTGTGGAAGCCATTGCACTCACCGACGGCCACTGGCTGATGGTGAACAATGATTTGGAAAACGGCCGGCACCGGCTGGCGGTATCGCTTTCCGATGACGAAGGCACTTCCTGGAAATGGAAACGTTATCTGGAATATGAACCCAAAGGGAAAGGCAGCTTTTCCTATCCAACGGCCATTCAAGCCAGCGACGGCAGGGTTCATGTTACATACTCGCATCATACTTCCGAAGGGAAATCCATTAAGCACGTATCTTTTATGCCGGAATGGGTGAAAGAACTTAGCCAGGGCCAAACCAATGCTGAAAAACTGGGATTTCCGAAGGGGAAAAAGGTGCTTCTCCTTCACATGGACGACCTGGGGATGTGCAAGGAAGCCAACGATGCCGGTAAATTTTACATCGAAAACGATTACATCCTTTCAGGGGCAGTGATGATGCCCTGCGAATATGCGGTGCCGTTTGTGGAATGGGCGAAAAATGCTCTAAAGGCCGATATCGGCGTGCATCTGACCCTCACCAGCGAATGGAAAACCTGGCGCTGGCCGCCGCTTACCGATGCTGAAAAAGTTCCGGGGCTCATTGACCCCGATGGAAAAATGTGGCGCAGTGTTAGGGAGGTGGTGATGAATGCCTCACCCGAAGAGGTAGAAATGGAAATCAGGGCGCAAATCGATAAAATGCTGGCGCTGGGATTGAAACCTACGCATATTGATACTCACATGGGAACTTTATATGGTTCGCCTGAATTTTTGAAAGTATTTTTAAAAGTGGCCGAAGAATATAAAATCCCGGCCAATGCCATCGACCTGTCCAATCCGAAAGTAGCGGCTTTTTACAGTGCCGAAGGTTACCCGGTGAACGAGGAAGTGATTGGAATGCTGGGCGATTACAACCTGCCCCACCTCGATAACTTTGGCAGCGTGCCCAAAGGAGATACCTACGAAGATGTAAAAAATAATTTCTACAAACTGGTTAATGCGCTTGACCCGGGTTTGACGGAAATCATTTTTCATCCCTCGTTTGAAACTGAAAATATGAAAACCATTACCGGCTCATGGCAACAACGGGCGTGGGAAGCCGAGATGTTTGCCGACCCGGAAATGATTCGGTTCTTTGAGGAAAACGACATCATCCTTACCACCTGGCGCGAGGTGATGGAACGGTTTGAACGTAAGTAAGCAAGATGAAAAAATTCTTCAAAATATTCGGAACCCTCCTGCTGCTGATTCTTGTCGGTTTTTCAGTCTGGAGCTACTCCAACATGAAAGACCGGCATCCGGGGTACGGCGTTGATTTGAAAATAATAAATGATAGCCCTTCGGAACTAAAAGCTGGATTTGCTGCTGTAGCCATCACGCCCGAGGTTCCCGACCGCTGGGTAGATAAAAACGGCGACGGCAAATACAATCCGAAAGACGGAGATACATTTATCGACGGTAACGGAAATGGCAAATTCGACCCGGTATGGATTGCCGGGTTCAGCAACAACAAACCGGCCAACGGCGTGCATGACGACACCTGGGCGCGCACCATGGTCATCGACGACGGAAAAACCCGTCTGGCCATTGTTATTCTCGATGTTATCGGTTTTATGCACGACGATGTGGTGGACGTGCGAAAAATGCTGCCCGAAGAGTTGGGTCTGACCTACACGATTATTGCCTCGACACATACCCACGAAGGGCCCGATTTGATGGGCCTCTGGGGAAAACATCCGCTGAAAAGCGGAGTGGACAAAAGGTACATGCAGTTTGTGAAGGAGCAAACAGCGAAGTCGGTGGAAGCGGCAGTGAAAAACCTGCGGCCGGCCCGGCTGGAAATCTCTCAGGATTTAACTGGGGCCATTCCACAGGTGAAAGACACCCGGATGCCCGAAGTTTTCGACTCTGGATTGCGATTCATCAAAGCCATTGATAAAGAGCACGGAACCACGCTCGGAAGCCTGCTGGCCTGGGGCAATCACCCCGAAACCCTGTGGAGCGGAAATTTGCTCGTTTCGTCCGATTTTCCTCATTTTTTCAGGGAAGGCGTGGAGAAGGGAGTTTTTAATGGCGACAGCCTCGTGAAAACCGGCATTGGCGGCACCGCCGTTTATCTGAACGGCGCAGTTGGCGGCCTGATGACCACCCATCCGAGCCACCCAATCATTCATCCGTTTACAGGAGAAGAGTTGCTTGAGCCGACTTACGAAAAAACAGCAGCACAGGGGAACCAACTGGCGCTACTGGCGCTGGATGCCATGCAAAATCCTTCGGAGGTGATTGAAACCGCCGGGATTTCGCTGGTGGTGCGCACCCTGAAATTGCCCATAAAAAATACCCTGTTTAAGCTGGGCACTGCTCTTGGTGTGCTCGATCGCGGAATTGCTGGCTGGATGAAAATGCGCACTGAGCTGGCGGTGTTTAAATTCGGGCCGGTTTCGTTTGTGACTGTTCCGGGCGAAATCTATCCTGAAATCATTAACGGCGGGGTGGAAGCGCCTGAGGGAAACGATTTTGGGATTGAACCGCAGGAAGTTCCGCCGGTGCGGGAAATGATGCCGGGCAAATACAAATTTGTTATCGGACTGGCCAACGACGAAATTGGCTACATCATTCCCAAAAGCCAGTGGGACAAGAAAGCGCCGTTCACCTATGGCAGGGAGAAAGCACCTTATGGCGAAGTAAATTCCCTGGGACCTGAAACTGCACCGGTTTTGCATCGGAATTTGCTGGAAATGCTGGAGGAGATGGGGGAGTAGGAAGCGGGAAGTGGGAAGAGTGAAGCACGAAGTGGGAAGACCGGAGACCGAAGACAAATGACGGAAGAAGTTGGAGTGTGCAGTCTAAGTTTTCAATTGTAACTTTTTATGAGGGATGTTGAAAACATTTTTTTGGAATAATCGGGTACTAATAGAATTATGAAATATTCACGACAAAGAATTTTGACAGAAAGGAAGTTTGAGGGTTCGAGAGTTCGAGGGTTTGAAGGTTCGAGGGTTCGAACAACATCAAACAACGTCAAACAACTTCGAACAATCTCCTTTGCGTCTTTGCGGTAAAAAATAAAACGTATGAAACCAAAAATTTGCAAACGCATTCTGAAAGGTTTGTTGCTGATTTTTCTGCTTTTTTGCCTGCTGATGCTCACTCCGCAGACCCTTGGGTTATTTTTTCCCGAAAAACCTCCGGTGGGTTACCATTTTGAATCGTTGGCCTATCTCGCTGCCGGCATTGGATTGGAAAAACTGGCCGATTTGGAACCGGAAATCCCGGAATCCGTCGAGGAGATTAAAGACGTGGAATACAAAAATGTAAACGGGAAATCGCTCCAAATGGATTTTTACCGGCCCAAAAATGTTGACGGGTCACTTCCGCTGCTGCTGTTTATTCACGGAGGAAGCTGGAAAAGCGGCAAACGTTCCGACTACCTGGTTTACCTCACCAGTTTTGCCGAAAAAGGGTATATGACGGCTACGGTTTCGTATCGTCTCCTTCGCGACAGCATTTACCCGGCAGCGGTGGAAGATGTGACCGATGCCGTGGATTGGCTGTTTGAAAACGGGGAAAACTTTGGCTACGATCCCGACCGAATTGCCCTGATTGGCGGTTCTGCCGGAGCACACCTGGCCATGCTGGCCGGCTATGACTGGCGAAGTTCGGAGTTGCAAAACGACAGTGCAACCTCTGCGTATCGGATAAAAGCAGTGGTGGATATTTACGGTCCGGCAGATTTAACCACCGATTATGCCAGAAACCAGCGACTGGTGAATGCATTCATCGGGCATTCTTACGATGAAAAACCTGGATTGTACCGCGAAGCATCACCTGTCAGTTACCTGAGCAGTTCCTGTCCGCCAACCCTTATTTTGCACGGCACCTCCGACACGCTGGTGCCCGTCAGCCAGTCCGACACGCTGAAATCCCGGCTCGATGCCCTGGGGGTTCCGTGCGAATATTACCGGGTACCACTGTGGCCCCACGCCATGGACATCGCCAAACGCGTGAATGATTTTTCGCAAAAAAAGATGGAGGCGTTTTTTGAATTGTATCTTTGAAAACAAATCTAAACCAATGCGAAAAGAACATACATACAAACTTACCGTCAGATGGACGGGAAACACAGGCAGCGGAACGCTGAATTACAAGTCATACGAAAGGAGTCATGTTATTTCTGCAGAAAACAAGCCTGAGATTTTTGCATCTTCTGATCCGGTTTTTCGGGGCGACAAAACAAAATACAATCCGGAGGAGTTGCTGGTGGCTTCGCTTTCGGGTTGCCACATGCTTTGGTTTTTGCATTTATGTGCCGAAGCAGGAATTGTGGTTACCGGATATTCCGACAACCCAACGGGCATCATGACCGAAACGGAAAACGGTGGCGGAAAATTTAAGGAAGTTGTTCTGAGGCCGTAAGTTACGGTTCAAAATGAGCAATCCGTTGAACTGCTGGATGAGATGCACAAAAAAGCGCATGAGTTGTGTTTTATTGCCAACTCTGTAAATTTCCCGGTAAAACTTATCCCAACCAAAAAGTAAAAAATTTGAACCTTTAAGTGCTGTGAATACAGGCAATCAGGCTGCAAAGTTTTACGCCATTGAGATAAAATAGTGCACAGAAGGAACCGTTCTCTCCAAAAAAGAACGGTTCCCTTTAGAATATCACACTGAAGAAAGAAACCACAACACCCAAAACCGCAATTTGAACTAAAAAGAAATTCCTGCTTGCTTTTTCCGGTGGCAATTCCTATTTTAGCTCCCGTAATATTTTTGACAACGAATAAAAACCAAAAACCTATGTTGAATTTCGGGAAAAGAAAACCACAGAAAAAAAATTTCAGCTTTTATTCTTGTTTTAGCAACAATATTAAAAGACTAAAATGAGATTTTCTGAAAGACAAGGAATAATTAAAGCTAAAGACGCATTACAACTAGACTCAATGGATGATGGTTTAAGGAGTGGACTTTGGAATGCAATTACATTATTCTATTTTGATAGAACCGGTGCCTACATCCATGAATCCGGATATAAAACATTGTTTAATAACTTATGGCATAATTTTTTTAAACTTCCCCTTGACACCATGGACAATTGGGCTGATACAACCAAGTTGCAAATAAGAAAATGGTTTTTCAAATGGAACTGGTATGAGGTTTACGATTTTATAGAATATATCACAAAAATTGAATCTCCAACAAATTCAGATAGATTTGTAGAGTTTTGCAATAAAGTTTTAGAGAGAGACCGTTCAGGATATCGATTCATCAACGGAATTATAGCTCCAATAACCAGCGAAGTAGAAGTTAAGGAGATTGATAAGGCAATAAACAGTTCTTCTAACGCTAAACTGGTTGGAGTAAAAACACATCTTGAAAATGCATTAAGGATGCTTTCTGATAAAGAATCCCCAGATTATAGAAATTCCATCAAAGAATCAATTTCTGCAGTTGAATCAATTTCAAAAGTTTTATCATCAGGTTCTAAGCATAGTCTTGGGAGTGCGCTTGATAAAATTAAAGGGAAAATAAAGCTCCACCCCGCTCTTGAGAAAGGTTTTAAACAAATATATGGTTATACAAGTGACTCTGATGGAATTAGGCATGCTTTGATGGAAGTATCAACTTGTGATTTTGAAGATGCAAAATATATGCTTGTGTCATGTAGTGCATTTATAAATTATTTGACCGTAAAAGCAGACAAATCAGGACTCTTGAAATAAAAAATACAGTCTTATGAAATTTGGAGAAATTGATTTATTTGGAGTTAAACTTAAAAAGGACATTGAAGAAGTTAAAACTAAAATGTTTGAATTAAAATCGGAACTCATAAATAGCAATTCCTTCAATCCTACAATTAACTTTCATCCTTCTCGATATGAGGAATTAGAAAAGGAAATAAAACAGTCAAAGTATAAAATAACAAATGAAAATATTGTAATAGACGAAAGTGTAGATGAAGATGAAGTTTATTTATTCAAAACAAGAATAAGTATTGAAAAGGAATTAAGAAGAATCTTTACAAATCATTCTGAATTCAACAATCAAGAAATTCGTTTTGAAAGTTTAATACTTTGTATAAGTAATGGCAGGGAAAGTTCTAAATATCAAGGTATATAACCCGCTCAAACTGCGTAGCGGTTTGACAGGAAAGTATCACGCAATCTGCCACTACTCGTACAATTTACCGTCGTTAGCAGTAATTTTAAGTGCGAACACCATAAAATGAAAGTTAAGAAGAAAAATAGAGAGCAATCTGAAAAATTAAAATTGATAATAGATAAAGGTTCTGAAGTTGGTGGAAGTGTTGCAGGGGCAACAATTGGTTTCTCAATTGCTGGACCAGCGGGAGCTATTACTGGTGCTGTTGTAGGTCCTCTAGTTAGTGCTGCTTTTAGAAAAGTTGGCACAGAGATATCCGAAAAAATAATGGGACCGAGAGAACAAGCCCGCGTTGGAGCAACTTATACTCTTGCGCTAGACAAAATATCTAAAATGCTCAATGATGGAAAAGAAGTTAGGGATGATGATTTTTTCATTGCAGAAGAAAATGGCAGGTCAAAATCAGAGTCTATTTTAGAAGGGACTTTTTTGAAAGCACGAAATGAATATGAAGAAAAGAAAATAAAATGTTATTCAAATTTCTTGGCAAACCTAAGTTTTGATAGTTCAGTAAGTTTTGAGAAAGGCAATGCTTTACTAAGAATTTTAGAGCAGCTAAGCTTTAGACAAATAATCATTTTAGCTTACTTCACAGAAATAGATGATTTAAGTACAGAAAGATGGATGATTTCATTTAAAGATAAAAGAGAATTAGGGGAATATCAGGATTTCTATTTTGAGTTAATGGATTTATACAATAAGCAACTTCTCCAACAGACTGGAGGTGGACTTGCAATAAGTGCATCTTCTTTAGGAATTAGTCCGTTAGGAAAAATAATGTGCAATTTAATAGGTGCTGAAGAAATTGAAGAAGACGATAAATTGAAGGTTTCAAAAACAATTGAATCAATTAGAGATGTGCTAAGAAAATAATTAGTTAAAAGCAATAGTTAGTGGTAATTTGAAAAAACGCATGAATCAACACTATGTTCCCAAAGTTTATTTAAAAAATTTCGCTGTGCAGAAAGGAAGTGAATATTATGTTGATGTTTTTGATATTGATGCAAAAAGAACATTCAACTCTAACATAAGTAATATTTGCGCAGAGAAAGATTTGTATACGATTGAAGATAATAATCTAAAGCGAGATAAATTAATTGTTGAAAAATTTTATTCAGACCAAATTGAACCTTTGTATAAAAAATCTTATGACATTTTAACGAATAACAAGATTTCATATATATCTCACCAGTTGAGATTAGAAATTTTATTTGGGATATTTCAACTTTATACTCGCAACCCACAAATATTAAAATTGTCATTAAAGGTTCATACGAATAATATTGAACATATTTATGAAAAAGCTATTGCAAACAGAGAGAAAGGAATTACTTATGGCAAAATTGATTTTAGTTTTAGAGAATGGAGCAAAAAACAAATTATTAAACAGATTGAAGAAAAGATAAAAAAGGAGTTTAAAGAACGGCATCTGATAGGAACAAAGGAAGTAATTGAATTTCACCAAAATTCTAAACTAGAGGTAGCAGTAATAAAAGACGATTCAAACTTTATCACAAGTGATAATCCATTAACATTTCAGGATATAACTACAAAAAATAGTCATCCCTTGTTAAAATCGAAAGAATTCACGATACCTCTAAATCATAAATATGCCTTAACTATTCTCCATGATAACGCTAAAAAATTAAACACAATATACAGACATTATATTCCAAATGGTAGTGTCAGTATGATTAATTCTAATATTGAGAATCAATGTTCTCGATTCTTGATTGGAAGTAATGCCGCTTTTGAGGGATACTTTAGGATGAAAAAAATATTAGAGGACACATCCGTTGATTTACAAATGGATGCATTGAAAAAAACTTTAGAAAAGATTCCAAACACACAAGAATATCATTCAGCAATTAATCTCTTAAAAGTATTTATAGATAAATATAACGAACAAGGTACCTTAAGTAATTTGGAACAATTTGAATTACATAAATTAATGCGAAATATGGGAATAAATGCAAAAATGGAAAGAATAAAATAAAAAACTACCGTTAATAAATAGGCTCTGAGCGGTCTGCAAGACCCAGCGATGAGTTTCCGATAGCTAACGGGATTGAACTACCTCCACTGGGTTCTGGGCTATGTACTTATTGAAGATATTTAATATTTTTTACTTGATTTGACAAACCTGCTTCTGGTTGTGGTTAAAAAACTTTGGTAGAAACGACCCTTGTGGTTGTGGAAAGAAAAATAAAAAACGTTGTGAAAAATGACTAAATGGTTAAAAAGAAAAGAGTTTACGAATATATTTTTACCATTCACAAATAAAGGTAAACAGATTTGGGTTGTTACCAGAGTAAAGAAACTGCCTTCTGAAATTGTGCAAATGGCAGTAAATTTAGCTGAATTGGATTTCATAAAATATATCAGAATATGTGATAAAACACTTTCTGCTTCGAGTGAGAATTACCCCAACCGACCCAAAGTGCCGGTAACACACATGAATCATGAAATAGCAACAGGAATTGAGATCATTTATCACATTAATTACAAAATCATTGATTTTTATGAAATAAATTCACCAACAAAAGGGAATGGCAGCAAAATGGTAGAAGCCATATTGAAAGATTTTCCGGAAGATTGGCACCCTGCTGTTTTAATGGATTGGAGTAATGGTTTTTGGAATAAAATGAGATTAAAACACAATGATTTAGATTGGTTGATGTAAATAACGCCCGGATGTAAACACACGAATTAGCCTAAAAGGATTTCATTGTTGTCTTTGCGGTGAAAAAGCAAAATAATCACCGCATATATGCGGTAAGTAGTTCGTATAATGGCTCGACTGGTTTTTGAATTGCCTCAAAAATGCGATGCTCGCCACCGAAAACACCACACAAAAAATAGTACGCAAAGCGGAGTTTTGGAAAATCCATGAACATACTCCGATCAACGAACGTCAACGCTTGATACTCAACAAACTCTTTGACGATTTTGAAGGAAAACTACAAACCTCAAAATGGGCTAAAATGGCCAAAACCTCTACCGATACCGCTTTACGGGACATAAAAGACCTGGTAAAAAAAGGCATCTTGCAACAAACAGACGAAAGAGGACGAAACGCTAACTACGAATTAGTAGATTTTAAGTCAGAATAGCCACTGGCTAAAAATCACTATATTTGCTTTATTCGTAGAAAAGATTTGGAGTATGAAAACTTCTGATACTAAGATTTTAAATCGGATTAAAAGAATTGTCAAAGACAAAGAACCTTCGGCAAAAATTTACCTGTATGGTTCACGTTCACGTGGTACATCAAAAGAGTATTCCGATTGGGATTTGCTGATTCTGCTCAACAAAGACAGCATTACAACAGAAACCGAAAAGGAAATTACTTATCCTCTTTATGACCTTGAATTTGATACCGGAGAGGTAATCAGCCCGATGGTTTACAGCGAAAAAGAATGGAACTCAAAATATAAAGTAACACCGTTCTATCAGAATGTAATGAAGGAGGGCAGGCTGTTATGAAAATTTATACTTAACTATTCTTCCGCCCCCGGATTTTCCTCAATCATTTTCAGCGCCTCTTCCACAAAAATATCACCGGTGAATTCGCCAAGGGAAGTGCGGCTGATGTAGTTATACCGTTCGAAACTGTTAAAATCTTCTTTTGTTAAAATATAACCTAAAGCATCGTTGGTGAGACCGAACAGGAATGGCTGGCTGGTTTTCATGTTTCGTTTCAGGTAAAAACCGATGTTGGGCAGCGCTTCGCCGGGAATGGTAAGCACCTGCGCTTTGCCGATGTTCATCAGGTTAACCCGTGTGGAAATTTTGCTGAAATCGTTGTTTTGAACGGTTTTGTTTAAAACGGGCGAGTTTTGGAAAACCCACCGCATCTCTTCCGAATCGATGGTAAACTCAATCGTTTTTGAGGCACAGAAAAGATCCGGGTTTTCCTGCAGCGGGGCCGGTTCAATAATGCGCAAAGCCTCGTCGGCCATAAGGTGGCCAATGCGGATACACTCAGCCCAGTCACTGGCTTCCTGGCCGTTTTCGCGTCGGTTGTCGGCAGTGACCATGCCGCCCTGGGCGCTGTTCATAAAAATAGCTATTCCGCCCGCTTTCGCTTCAATTCGTTCGTACAGCGGTCCGCACAAATCGGGACTGATGAGTTTGCGTTTGGTGCCCAGAATTTCGGGATGCGTGGCATAATTGACCAGCGTGGCAATGGTTTTTCCCTTGTTTTCGCCCGAAGTAGCAACGGCTTGCATCACGCCGCAACGTGGGTCGTACAGTTGCGGAGCGTAATAGTTGTAGGCGATTTTTCCTTTGGCCTCGCCAACCGCGGTTTTCAGAGCTGCCGGTTCCAGGTTGGCAACGGCTTCATTCACGGCATCGGCAATTTGGGAAACGCACCAGTCGAGGTACTCCAAATCGGCTCCGGTGTTCCCGTTTTCATCCGGAAATGCATACGCATCGGGCGCGCTGTGGGTGTGGGTTACGCCAATCAGAATGTTTTCGGGAGGAATTCCTTTTATCAGTTCCCGCGAGCGGTCGCCCAGAACAGACGGCCAGCCCAGGTTGTCGATGCCCACTATAGCCACCCGCGTTTCGCCTTTTTCAAAAACCAGCGCACGCACAAACAGGTCGCCCTGCGTTCCGACCGGTATTTCAGGCGTTCCCATACCACCGGAAATGGGCAGCAGTTTCTCTGGTGTGATTATCCGCAATGCAGCGCCGGCTTTAAAGGTTTGGGCATTGGTTTGGGTGAAAAAGAGTAATACCAGGATTGCACTCCCAATGACGATTCGTTTCATTATTATGATAGTTTATTCAAAAGTGTGTATGCCAAAACTCCTGTTTAAATTTGATGTGGTTTTTGCCGTTGTGCTTTAGCCAACGGTTGTAAATTCACAACAGAGAAGGGAGGCATCAGCCGCATAATTTCAGAATGTGGCTGAAGCCCGTCCCTTTCTTGCCTTAGCATTCCGTTGGCTGAAGCGCAACGGCAATAAAATGAAAGCTATAATGCAAAATTTTACAAACACCCATTCAGTTTTATTTTGCCAGTAACTGCGAATTAATTAATACGGTTTTTCCGTTCCCTGTAATACCCAGATTTTCGACCAGGCGCTGTTGTTACTTGCATCGCTGCCTTTGTACTGGGTAGGTTCCAGGCGTTGGATGGCAGCTTCGGCATTTACCGGATTTTTGGCAATTTCGTTGTCATAATGGTAGTAAAACCGCAGCGGGAGTGCATCCCGTTTTACCGCTTCACCCGGTTTCAAATCAGGATAACCTGTTCGTCTCCAGTCGAACCACGCTTCGGCAGCGGCAGTCCAGCTGGCAATCCATTTTTGCTGAATGATGCTTTCCAGCCCGGAATAGGGAGCTCCGCCAATGTAACCTGAAAATGCACCGCCAACTCCCCAGGCATTAAACGATTGCTGAATTCCGGCAGCGTAATGCTCTTCCGGACTACCCGGAGCCCAGCCATACAAGGCGGCTTCGGCAAGGATAAGGTGCACTTCAGCTGCCGACATCAGTCGCATCCTTAGCAGGTCGTGGGTACTGAGTTTGTAAATGTCGCTCAGGTGTGAACAGTGCGGGTTGTAAACTCCCTGATCCATATTCGGGTTCAGGTTGTAAAGCTGCGCTGAAAACAGTGCCGGAGGAAGGCCCACATATTCCTGATGAAAGTTGATTGTTGCATTGGAACTTTGCTCAAATTGATCTGCAATATCCTGCGAAATTTCGCGCCTGCCATCCACAACGCGGTCAATGCCTTCACCACTGACCAGCACCAGTGGGATTTCAATTTTATTGGCCCAAACGCCCAGCCTCGGGTCGTTCAGTTGCTGCAACGCTTCAACCAGTGTTGAACAAATTTTCAGGCGCATGTATGTCCCGCTGGGATCGGGATTAAAGGCCATGGTGCTTGGCCATGAATCTGAAGGGGAATTGCCTACATATCCGATATTGGCATCCTCGGAAGCCAGTGTAATTAACGGATATTTACCGGGGTCGGACGCAATCTTCCGGATTCCCTGTTCTGCAATAGCCGGTTCTTTTGCCGAAAGGCGCATGTAATACCTCAGGGCCAGCGAGTTGGCAAACTTACGCCATTTGGCTACATCGCCACCATATAAAACATCCTGAACCGGGCTGATGTTATCGTATTCGCTTCGGCCTTTGGAAAGAAGCGTATTGGCCATTTCCAAATCCTCCAGAATTCCAACGTATATATCTTTCTGATTATCGAAGACCGGTTTAAAATATTCATCGCCTTGTTCCGCTTTCAGGGCATCGAAGTAGGGTGCATCACCCCACAGGTCGGTAATTAGGCCAAAGGTATAAGCTCTCATGATAAGAGCCACTCCCTGATGGAATTCAAAATTCTCTTCAACAGCTTTTTTATAAAAATCGCTGTTGTTTCTTAAAATGCCATAGTAGCCCGACCAGCTTTGGCTCAGATTGTCCCAATCATAGCTGTTGTGACCACCCGACCAGCCATCCTTTTGTGTATGCTGCATTACACCGGCAATGTCGCCAAAGCCAAGACTTACAACTGTTTGTCCAATATTTACTATAATTGTGGGCATCAGCAGGTTCAGGTCGGCAATTTCCGGATCGACACCGTTCGGATTAATGTTCAATTCGTCCAGGTCCTTACATGCATTAACCAGTGTAAAAACAACGGTTAACACGATGATAAAGCTATTTTTAATTTTTAACATGATTCTAATTTTTAGTGATTAAAACGTAAAACCTACTTTAAAGCCAATGGGAACTACCCATGGTTCAACATTGTATCGTTCAACACCCTGAAGGAATCTGCCTCCTTCGGCCTGATAGGCTCTTTCCGGGTCAACTCTCAGGTTGGAGTCTTTGGTCCATAGCATAATATTCCGGCTGTAAACAGAAAAATTCACATTTTCGAGCCCCATCTTTTGAGAAATTCTGTTGGGCAGCATGTAGCTAAGTGAAATTTCGCGGAGTTTTACATAGTCGGCATCGAACATATTTGTTGTGCCAATATCCCATGGATAGCTCAGTACATAAGGAATAAAAGTTGTTCCTTCTCCTCCTAAATTTTCATTTTCAAGGATGAAATTTCCATTTTCATCGTGGTAACCCAGCACACCTGGTGCAAAAGTTCCGTCATATACTGTTACCCCGCTCAGGCTCTCAGGGAACCCGCCGTATTCCGGGGTTGGTCCGCCAACCGGTCGCAACCGGTCGCTCAGCAGCAATTCATCTTTGTTGGCCAGCACCCAGTCGCGCAGTGCCTGACTGGGACCACCACCCAAATCGCCGGGATGAACCAGCTCGTCGAGCCAGCTTCGGGTGTGCAGCGATTCCGATAAATAGCGGTAGGTTTGCGACACATACTGTCCGCCATAACGCCAGTCGAAGGTCATATTCAGTGTAAAGTTTTTAAACGAAAGCGACGACTGCATGCCCATAATGAAATCGGGGTTGTAATTGCCAACCAGCGAATAGTCTTCTTCGCCTTCCCACTCAACTTCCTGTCCGGTACTGAGTATAGGGAAGCCGTAATATTCCGAGTTTTTATCGGTAACCCTTCTCACTTTTCGTGAATACAGGTTTCCTACCCGGCCATCCTGGCCAAGGGCATCGTTTTTCACATATCCTATGTTTTTCACCCGGGCCTGGTTCCAAAACTCGATGAACTCCACTTCATCGGCCAGTTCCAGAATCCATGTATCGCTTTTGGTGAAGTTCAAATCAAGGTCCCAGCGCCAGTCTGTTGTTTTCACCGGTGTTACACCCAGCAAAAATTCCACTCCTTTGCTTTGCAGAAGTCCTGCATTGATTTGAATTCCGCTGAAACCGGTAGATGATGCCAATGGTACCCCCAGTATCTGATTGCGATTGTCCACCTTATAATATGTACCGTCGAACCGGAGCCGGTTGTTAAACATCCGGATATCGATGCCGGCCTCAATCGAAGTTGCTTCCTCCGGTAACAGGTTCGGGCTCAGCAAACCGCTTTGTTTTGCAAGCCTGATGGCGTCTCCCCATTGTCCGGCATCCTGGTAAGTGGCATATAGTCTGTATGGTGAGGTGTCGTTACCAACCTGAGCCCAGCCGCCTCTTATTTTGAACATTTCAACCCGATTGCCCATATTGATGATTTCATTTACCATAAAGCTTAATGAAGCAGATGGATAAAAGTATGAACGGTTTTCAGGAGGCAGAGTGCTCGACCAGTCGTTACGTGCTGTTAAATCGAGATAAATGATGTCTTGCCAGTCCATGTTTGCCATGGCGTAAACACTGTTTATCCCTTTTTGGTACCTGAAATTGCTGTAAACCAATGCCCCCGAGCTAATATTCTGAACAGTAAAAACATTAGGCACAACCAGTCCGGATCCGGATTTGGAAGAATTACTTAAATTAGAATTTTTGGAGTAAAGAATATTACCCCCGACTGAGACATTAAGTGTAAAATCACTCCAGTTGTCGGAGTAAGTTGCCAGTGCATCCAGGTTGCGCTCGAGCCCGTTGCTGGTCACAATTCCGTAAGCTCCGTTATTGGGTTCATTGGTGTAGCCGGGCGCCATTTTGGTTTCGCGAACCTCGTCGGTTTTATTGAGCGTCATGCGGCCCATTAAACTGAAATTTGGCGAGATTTGCCAGTTGGCCACAATGTTTCCGTAAATGCGGTAGCGGTTGAAACTGTTGTTTACATCGTAAGCCAGATAATAGGGGTTTTCGTGGTTGCCCGAAACCCGTTTGATGTTATTTCCCGAACCGTAATTTTCCAGCAACCGGATATCGATGTTGGTCGGTTGGTTGTATGCCCATTGAAGCGGGTTTGTTCCCCGGTTGGAAGCCGGGCGGTTATCGGCCCAGGTATTGGTAAAGTTAAGGTCGGTACTTACCGAGAAGTTATCGCGCATTTTTGAAGTTGCCGCCAGGGTGATGCTGTTTTTATGAAGATCGGAATTGGGGACAAGACCGTTATGGGTCATATTGGTCACTCCAAGCCTGTAATTCAGTACCTGACTGCTGTTTGTAATGGATGCACCATTGGTAGTGGTAAAACCGTAATCGTTGATAAAATTTTGGATGTTGTTGGGGTAGGACCTCACTTCGATGGGTACCGGAACCCCGTTGGCATCCAGTGGTGAATGCCACTGTTCTGCCCAAAATCCCTGATCGTTCTCAGGGCCTGCTCCGGTTCCGTCACCGGCACTTATGGGTGGAAGAATTCCCCCTACGTTTTCGGGTCTAAAAGAGAAGAATCCGGTGGCAAACTGGGTTTGCACATTTAAAAACCGAGCAGGAATGTCCAGTACAGTATTGGATGTTACAGTTACCTTCATTCCTTCTCCAGCAGCTCCTTTTTTTGTAGTAATAAGCACAACGCCGTTTCCTGCCCGTGTGCCGTATAGTGCCGCTGCACTGGGGCCTTTCAGGATGGAAACGCTTTCAATGGTTTCAGGATCGAGGTCGGCAATGGCATTTCCGTAGTCAACACGGTTGTCTGCTCCAAATCCGCCAACATTATTTACCGTATTCGACATGGGCACGCCATCCACCACAAACAGCGGCTGGTTATCGGTACTCATGGAGGTTGCTCCCCTGATGACCATGCTTACCGATGAGCCGGCGCCACCGGTGGAATTGATGGTTACACCCGATACTTTTCCGGCCATCGAGTTTAAAACATTTTCCTGGGCAACCCGTGTAAGTTCATCGCCGGTAACCCTGCCGACTGAAAACCCCAGCGATTTTTCTTCGCGTTTTATACCCAGTGCAGTTACAATTACTTCTTCCAGGGCTTCAATGCTTTCTTCCATTACTACATGAATTACGTTACGGCCCTGAACAGCTACTTCCTGTGTTCTGAATCCCACAAAAGAAAAAACCAGAGTGCCGTCAGCCGGAACATTTAGGGTGTAATTCCCATCTGAATTGGTAACAGTTCCTGTTGAAGTTCCCTTTACAATGATGCTAAGACCCGGTAGCGGGGTGCCGTCAGTGGCCGAGGTAACTGTGCCGGTCACCCTTACTGTGTTTTGTTCTGCCTGAAATTGACCTGATCCATCTGCGGCCCAAACAGGTTTCCCTGAAAACAGGAATAACCCTATGGTCAGAATCAGAAAAAACAGGTGTTTTATTTTGGTATTGAATAAATATTCTGATTTCATATCGATTAATTTGATTCGGTTTAATTAACTACAGTAAACGTGAGAATCATAGCTGTTGTACTTAAAGCAATCAGCGGGTCCTGGCTCACAATTGCGTCAGGGCTCATGGTTAAAAACATAACCAGCCGCATGGAGTTGTTGGTAATTTCTTCAACAATCACTTTTCTGTGAAAGTCCCTCACACCGACAAACGCTGTTTGACCCGAGAAATCAAGGGTCATAACGTTGCTGTATGTAACAACCGGAATTCCGGGAGGCTGCACTCCGGTAGCAAAATTTGGAATGGTAGGGATAATGAAATCTTCGTTTTCTGTTAATGTAAATGTTGCGTTATTGTCAGGTGTATAGGTAGTTATGGCAAATGCATCCTGGCCAAAAACAGCCTTCCCCCCGGTTTTGGTAATGGAAGTCATTCCGAACTGTTGCAAAACCATTGCATAAACAATTCCACCGAATGAGGTTCCATCGGTTGTGTTTTGTTTATAGCTGCCGTCGTAATAGAAAGTAAATTCGTCGTTGTATGCTTCCGGTAACCCTAAATACATATCGAAAGCTCCGGTTGGCAAATATTCAATGCTTTTGTCCATCAATGACAATGAGGCATCAGAATTTACAAGTTTGTCGTTAACCGAATGGCCAGCAGACAGTTTCCAGGTTTTGCCGTCGTAATCATCGGCCGTATGATCGCCGGTAAGCAATGCATAAGGCGTAAGTTCAATAGCCAGTTTTACCTCTTTTGATACCGAATTTCCGGCATTGTCGCTTGCTGTTAAGGTGGCCACATAGTATCCGCCTTCTTCATAAACGTGCACCGGGTTTTTCTCGGTACTGTTGTTGCCGTCGCCAAAATCCCAGCTCCAGTTTACTGCACTGTGGGTGAGCCCGGTAAATGCAACTTGTTTACCCACCACACTGTGAAATATTTCTGCTGAAAGCGGAAAAGTGGGACGTGTTTCATCTTCCTTACACGATGGCAGCAAAACAACCATAATGCAGCAAAAGATTAAGATAAAATAAAACAGTTTTCGTTTCATAGTTTTTAATTATTTGGTTATCATATTTATTTATACAAGTTACAGATATTTTATCAAAATAAAAGCAAATGAACTTCATGTTTATGAATGAGATATACTCTCCGAAAAATTAAAGTACCTTGTCAGAATCTGCCACAAACATGCGGGTGCTCTTCGAATATGTATCACCATTCGGATCAGGATAGATCAAATCGATATAGAATGCCCTGAATCCTGAAACAGGGTAATTTATAATAACTGAAATTTGATCTGCCGGTTCAGTATCGATCACCTGGCTTGTGAATTCATTGTCTCTGAAATCGCGATCTTCTGAATCGCAGGTCCATAAATGAACTCCGGCCAGTTTGTCTTTTGAAACATCAATTTTTACCATGATTTCCTGTCCGTTTTCTTCGAAACTCCACGAACATTCCGGATAGTCCTTTTTTTGCAGCGTTTCGGCAAAAAATGAGCTTAACGCCTGAATGGCCTGCTTTTTATCGCCCAGACCATGCCCGGCATTGGGAACATAATGCAGGTAATTTTCGCCCGGAATTTCATCGATGTAATGTTTAATAGCATCGGCAGGCCAGTATTCATCGTTGGTTCCGTTTAAAATGAATTTAGGCATGGTGAGTTTATCACGATAGGAAAACGGATCGATCATAGCGGTGAGTTCCTGCCCGTCGGGTGTGTTCACATCCTGCGCAATACCCAGTTCCACATAATCCTGAATCTGAATACTGTAGTCACCCCAGGCTTCCACATGGTAGCTGATGCTTTTGGGCATATTCAGCATGTCGATAACCATGGGAGCAATGGCCTCTACACGTGGATCACTTGCTCCGGTGAGCCAGGTGGTCCAGCCACGTTTCGATGCGCCGGAAACCAGGAACCGGTTGATTTTGTGGTTCAGTGTTTCCTGTGAAAATGCCTGCACAGCATCCATGGCACGAATGGCACTTTTCACCATGGAAAAAAGCAACGGCCAGGTAAAGTCCCTGTCATTCCGGTAGTTGTGAAATGTTAATGAAATAATTTCATCTTCCGTAAGATCGCCAAAAAGCGGTTGATTGGGGACATTAAAAACCACCGCAACAATAGCGCTGTTTTTTTGTGCAATCAATTCCAGCATCTGAATGGTTTCATCGTCGGGTTTTTTCCAGTTGGGCATTTCATTCTTGTTGCTGCCGCCGGAAATAAACAGCAGCGCTCCGTCGTGTTTTATTTCTTTCGGAACAATTACTGCAACCTGATGACGCCAGGTATATTCCCGCCATTTCTGGGATGTGACCAGCAGGTTGTAGAGCATTGCTCTGTTCAGTTCCTGCTTGTCGTTTAATTCCCAGGCAAAAGAGTTGTCATTGTTGGTCAGATAAGCCTCCAGAGCCGTTTCGGGTGTGACCTCTTTTTGTGTTTTGCAAGAAAATATCAGAAAAAAAAGAAGTAACCCAAACAGTGGAAATTTTAAAGTTTTTTTCATGGCATTTCGATTTGTAAATTAGTTTTTGAAATCAGAGAATTAAATCAAGACATTTGAGCCAAAATGCGTTGTAATGTTCCCAGTAAACAATGTTGCAGCCCCAGTGTGGAGCGGGGTCGCTCATGTAGGCCAGCACTTTTCCTTTTTCAATTTCGCCGAAAACCAGCAGCGGGTCGCCGGTCTCCTTTATGCGCAAAATAGTATCGAACCCTTCGCGTTCTTTGGTTTGGTTGTAGCCCAAAATCGGAGGCATTTCGTTTAATTTAACTTCGCCAAAAAAGTTTTGCCATTTGGGATCTGCAACCGGAAAAAATCCTTCGGTGCTTTCCACAAGGTCATCACCTTCGAGGCACTGAACCGGGATTATTTCTTTCAGTTTGGTCCGGCCCCAGCCGCCTTTGCCAATTTCTCCCGAATAAGAAAGCCAGCCGCCCATAAATAGCACACTTTTACCGCTTTTTACCCAGTCGTTGGTCAGGCGGCAGCGGTCGGGCATGGTCAAAATGCCTTTTCCCATTTTTTCGCGGTCGAAAAAGTTGGGTGCCAGCTGGAAGTTTTTGGCTTCAATGTCGCTGAAAACCACTACATCATATTCTTCCAGGATTTTTTCGTATTCGCCGGGTCCCATTTTGTAAAAATCCCAGGCGGGCACCGATTTTACATAGTGTTCGTTCGACGACTGAAAAGCATTCATCAGCCATTCGCCGTAGTTGAAAATGTCAATTCCCTTGTATTCGTAATTAAAGGGTGATTCAGCAAATATGGGCCCCATTAGAACAGCCCAGTCGCCAACATAATAGATTTTTGCCATAACTGCCAGCTTTATTGTTTTGTTAGAAAAAGTCTTTTACAGACAACTATCAAAAATAACCAGAAAACCAGAAGATTTCTTGTTGAAAATTGGATATTTTTTATGAAATATTAACCCGATTAGAGGAATTTGGTTTTTTAATTATCTGTTTGTGGTTAAAAAGTGACAATATTTGCGATGCTGATTTCAGGCATTTCCTCCAAATCCTGCATGGCATTTATTAAACCGGCCTTTTCGTATTTGGGTAAATCGTTGGGGGTTAAGGGGCAAACGGATATTTTTTTTTCGTGAATGAGCCTGGCGCGCTGTGTGCCGGGCAACAAAGGTGTATCGGGTGTCCACCATTTCCGTCCATCGAAAAATACTACGTTGGCAATGAAACTGTCGGTAATGAATCCGTTTTTTACGATAAGAATGTCGTCGCAATTTCCGCGTTGTTCAAAAAGCGAATTTAATCTATCGCGGTTTGTGAATTTAAACCGGTAATCCATTTCATTGTCTTCAATCAGTTTCAAACTTTTTACATTCCGGTACAGATGGGGAAGAAATTCGATTTTTTCAATTCGTTCACCGTAAACCACCCTGCAACGAAAAAGTCCGTTTTGGAATTCTTCGGGAATTTTAATGATTTTTTCGAGGCTTATCTCTTCTTTAAAACGAAATAAAACCCGGCGGGTCAGGTTGAAACGCGCCTGATGGTAAGGGAGATTTGAAAGCTTCCCGTCTTTGCATTTTATGGTTTCAACCAACGGGTACATACACTTTTTTCAGCATTTCTTCGTATTCGGTTTCGGCTTTGCTCATAAAAGTTATACCGCCTCCGCTTTTATAAACCAGCCGACCATTTTGGTTTTCAATGAACCGGATGAGTACGCAGCTGTCCAGGTTTTTGCCGTCGAAAACACCAAAAATTCCGGTGTAATACCCCCGATCGTAATTTTCAGCTGCGCGAATAATTTCCATGGTTTTCTTTTTGGGCGCTCCTGAAATGGATCCTGCCGGAAGCATGGAGAACAAAATGTCGCCAATTTTTGATGCGTAGTTTTCAGGTAAATTACCGGTGATTTTGGAGCTCACCTGCCACAAATCCCTGTTGTTGGTTCGAATGCGTTCCAGATACCTGAATTTTTCCACCTGAACATTTTCGGCTGCCAGACTTAAATCGTTGCGGATTAAATCTACAATGGTATTGTGTTCGGCCAGTTCTTTCGAATCGGAAAGAATCAGTTCTTCTGCATTTTCCGTTCCGGCGTCTATGGTTCCCTTCATGGGAAATGAACTGATTTGCCCCTTTTCAATTTTCACAAACGGCTCGGGTGAAAAGCACACAAATTTTTTCGGAAGCAAAACTTTGTAGGGCGCCTTGCTGATTTGGAAAATCTCATTCAGCGAAAGGTTGGTTTCCACCCGTGTTGGCTGAGTAAAATTCAGCAAATAGGTGTCGCCGTTGTGAATGTGTTGCTGCACCAGGTCGAATCCTTTTTTGTATTCTGAAAAGGCGACCGGAAAGGCATTCCAATATTTCAATTTGGGTTTTTCTCCTGAATTTGGAACGGAGCTTTTTGCTGAAGTTTGCCATTGCAGTTCTTCCGGCGTTGAATCAAAAGAAAAAATTTGAGGATTTTCCATCAGGAAATCCATCAGAAAAACAAAGGGTTCCCCCCGCAGTCCCCGGAGGTTCATTTCTCTTCGTAATTTTTCTGCATTATTCATTTTGGCGGGCAAAGTTAGAAATTTTTGAATGAGAGAAATTTGGAAGAACATTTTTCAATTTATAAGATTTAAACATGCTTTAAATTTTTGTAAGTTTGTTGAATTACAAATGAAAATTTTTTATGACAACTGTAATAATTGATACCCGGACAGAAGAAGCAAAAAAAATGGTTGAGTTTTTAAAATCTACCCGCTATGCCAGTGTGATGGATGAAAATGTCCCGAACGAAGAAACACTGGAGGCGATTCAAGCTGTTGAAGAAGGAAAAGTAAAGTCATATTCTTCAGCCAAAGAATTGATGAGTTCACTCAAAAAGAAAGCAGGTGTATAAACTGAAAACGACCAAACGGTTTGAAAAGGATTTCATCAGGTGTGTCCGGCGAAATTATAATCTCAATGCTTTAAATGAGGTACTCGAATTGTTGGAAATTTCAGGAAAACTTCCCAAACAATTTAAAGCTCACCCTTTGTCCGGAAAATATAAAGGTTTTTGGGAATGTCATATCAAACCAGACTGGTTGCTTATTTGGAGGCTAAATGCTTTGACAAAAATCATTGAACTAACCAGGACCGGAACACACTCAGATTTGTTCAGGTAGTTTCTTAGGCTTTCTTCACTTGTTTTTAAGAATTTGAAAAGTTCGGTTTCAACTTTTCAAATTTGATTTAGATTTCAGTTTTTAATCCCGCCAATATTTCTATTTTTGACTGAAAATAAACTGAAATGGATATTGAAAAGAATATCGCTGAAATAAAACAAACGTTGCCTGAGGGAGTAAAACTGGTAGCAGTTTCCAAAAAGAAATCGCCCGAAATTATTATGCAGGCTTACAACGCAGGGCACAAAATTTTTGGCGAAAACAAAGCCCAGGAACTGATTCAGAAACAAGAGGAACTTCCAAATGATATTGAGTGGCATTTTATCGGGCATTTACAAACCAACAAAGCCAAATATCTGACGCCTTTTGTCAGTATGATTCACGGTATTGATTCATTGAAAATTTTGAAAACGGTGAATAAGGAGGCCCAAAAAAGTAATCGCATTATTCCTTGTTTGCTGCAGTTTCATATTGCCGAAGAATCGACCAAATTCGGACTTTCGGAAGAGGAGGCTCACGAAATTCTGGATTCATCCGAATACAAAACGCTCAGGAATATTTCCATTGTCGGGGTTATGGGAATGGCTACCTTTACCGACGATGAAGAGCAGGTACGAAATGAATTCCGTTTTCTGAAAAAAATATTCGATAAACTAAAAAAAGAGTATTTTCCGCGTAAAAAGGGTTTTAAAGAAATTTCGATGGGAATGTCGGATGACTATGCAATTGCTGTGGAAGAGGGAAGCACCATTGTACGTATTGGCAGCAATATTTTTGGTTCAAGATAACCTTGTGCTTTTTTTGTAATGTGTAACTTTGAACTTTAAACTTTAAACTAAATTCAATGGCAAATTTAGAAACAACATACCTGGGATTAAAACTGAAAAACCCATTGGTAGCAGCCAGCTCGGGTATTACCAATTCGGTTGAAAAGATAAAAAAACTGGAACAGGCCGGAATTGGAGCGGTTGTATTGAAATCAGTTTTTGAAGAACAAATTAACAACGAAGTTACCAGCATGTTGCTGCAGGATTCACACAACGCCGCATACCCCGAGGCAGAAGATTATATCCGGAATTACATGCGCGACAATACAGTTACCAGGCATATCGGATTAATAAAAGAGGCCAAAAAGGCAGTACAAATTCCGGTAATTGCCAGTGTAAACTGTGTTTCGGCCAGCGAGTGGACTACTTTTGCCAAAGATTTTCAGGAAGCCGGCGCCGATGCCCTGGAACTGAATATTTTTTACGTTCCGGTTGACCGCCACGAAAAACCGGGGGTGATTGAGCAGCTTTATGTCGATGTTCTGGAAAAAGTAAAAAAGGAAATTTCCATTCCTGTTTCAGTGAAAATCGGTTTGTACCACAGCAACATCATTGGAATGGTTGATAAACTGAAAGCCAATGGAGCGAAAGGAGTTGTAATGTTCAACCGTTTTTACGAACCCGACATCAATTTGGAAAAACTGGAATTGACTTCGTCCGAAGTTTTTAGTTCGCCGGTAGAAATACGCCATACCTTGCGGTGGGTAGGTCTGGTTTCATCCGTAGTTCCGGAAATGGACATAGCGGCTTCAACCGGAATACACGATGGAAAGGCCGTGATAAAACAACTGCTGGCAGGGGCAAAGGTTGCACAATTGTGTTCCACGTTGTATCTGAACGGCAACGAGGTTGTTTCGGAAATGCTCGATGAGATGAAAGGATTCATGAGAAAATGGAACTTTAAACGAATAGAAGATTTCAGGGGACGGCTTTCGTACAAAAATATTCCTGATCCAATGGTGTATGAGCGGTCGCAGTTTATGAAATATTTCGCCGGAAAAGGAAAATAATTGATAATGTACATTGGAAGACCAGCACTGCTGGTATCGTTTTTTTTATTGCTGAACGCTGTTTTTGTTTCTGCTCAGGAACCAGAGCAGTCTTACCGTATCGATAATTCTGATGCCGATACGGTTTTTTATTGCCGGACACCGGTAGCTGTTGCGCCCGGAATAACCATCGGGAACATCGACATCGAAAATGCCTCGGACGGTATAAAAATTTCCATTGCCAACTACCGGAAAGGGGAAGACGTCCTTCATTATTCAGGAGTAAAGTTTTCACAAAAATGGGAAAATGATTACGGAAACCTTGAGCTGACAGGCATTGGAACTGCCGAAGAATACGAGGAAGCCGTCAGACAGGTTTTTTATGAAAATGTGGCTGATAATCCATCCACCGAACCCCGTTCTTTTTCCATTACACTGCTCGATGCCGATTTCCTTCCGCATACCGGTCATTTTTACCGCTATATCCGGAAACGGGGGATTCCCTGGACCGAAGCTCGTGATTCGGCTGCCAGTATGAATTACTTCGGGCTTCAGGGATACCTTGCCACCATTACTTCCTCCATCGAAAACGACTTTATCTGGACAAAAATTGATGGTGTGGGCTGGATAGGAGCTAACGATGCAGCAGTTGAAGGTGTTTGGCGCTGGGTTACCGGGCCGGAAGCGGGTACACATTTCTGGCAGGGAACATATGAAAACGGTTATGCCGTACAAGATAGATATTCGAACTGGAATACCGGTGAGCCCAACAACGTTCAGAAGGAATGGGGCGACGACGAGGACTATGCCCACATCAATGCCGACCCCGGTTCAGTTCCCAAATCTTGGAATGATCTGCCCAACGAGGGCGACAAGAATTCACCAAACGGCTATTACTATCCCGAAGGTTTTGTGGTTGAATTTGGCGATATGGAAGGCGATCCCGATGTGCAGCTTTCGGCTTCGGCTGTGGTTGACTGGAGCCAAAAGCCGGAAATGGAACTCGTCGATTTTTCTCCGCTGATGTGTGGCGAAAACAGGCAGCAACTGCACCTGCGCTTTAATGAAGAGGTAACAACCAAAATTCTATCGCTTCAATCCGGTTCGATTGTAGAAAATGAGTTATCTGCCGATCCTGTTCTTGTTCTTCCCTCGGAAGATTTTGGCGAATACCTTTTTGAAGTTGAGATAACAAACCGGCACCAGTGCGATTATACCGAAGAGTTTTCAGTAAAATATCAGCATAAGCCAACTGCTCAGTTTCAAATAGATGAGGCTGAGTGTGAAGGTTATAATCTGAAATTGTTTTTTGAGGGGGAAAGGGAAGGCGATGCCCGGTTTGACTGGTACTCCAGCGATACGTTGTATTACTCGGGAATGAATGCGGAATCGCTCGAAATTCCGCTGGGTTACGGCATGGTTAACCGGTCGGTGGGGCTGAAAATAGATGAGGATGGTTGTTCCGATTCGCTGAGGCTCCCCGTGACAGTAACACCGGTATTTGATTTTTGGGCCGAAAATCCGGAAGGTTGCACTCCCTTAAACGTTCAGTTCGATTACTCGGCTACAGAAACCATTGATGATTTTTTCTGGGAATTTGGCGATGGCAGTAGTTCAACAGAAGAAAAACCAACGCATGTTTTTCAGAATACCCAAACAGAGGATAAAATTTTTGACGTGTCGCTTAAAATTGTTTCGGCTGAAGGGTGTGAGAATGCCGGTTCGCTGAAAAATTTGGTAACGGTGCACCCCATTCCGTCCATCGGGTTCGATTTTGAGGAAGAGGCATGTTATAAAGAAATTGCAACTGTGAATTACTCGGGCTCGGGCAACGCCCGCGATGTATTTCTCTGGGATTTATCCGATTTTGATGATGACGAAATAACCGAAAATCCGCAGCAAACAGCCGGCCCGTTGCAATTTACCCTGAGTTCCAGGCCTTCCGTAAAAATCGGGATTCAGGTGATTTCAGAATTTGGCTGTGAAACCGATACCCTTCAACAGACGTTTTCACGCAAACCGGTTTTTCATGTTTCGCCCGACACTATTGGTGGCTGTCCTCCCCTCAACGCAGAATTTCGGTTAACAACTACTGACTCGCTGGATGATGTGTCTTATGTTTGGGATTTGGGGCAAGGGTCTTTAGCCGAGGGGGTATGGGTAGAAAAAACCTATACAGAGAGCAACCGGCATACCGACATTTCGGTTACAGCCGTCTCTGCGGTTACCGGTTGTGCCGATACCCTCTTTTTGCCAGGGAAAGTATATGCTTACCCTGTTCCCCGGGCAGCATTTAATCCATCACCTCCGGCAGTTATCATCAGCGACCCGGTTATTCATTTCGAGAACCTTAGCGAGGGGGCAACCCTTTTCGACTGGGATTTCGGCGACGGTGCCTTCAGCTCACTGGAAACACCCAATCACCGGTTTGAGGAAATGGGAAGGTACGATGTTACCCTTTGGGCAAACAACGAATTTGGATGCCTCGATTCAACTTCCTCCCAGGTTGCAGTAGCGTTCGACAGGGTTTTTCCTCCCAACGCCTTTTCGCCGAATGCCCAAATAGAGGAAGACCGCGTTTTCAGGATTTATTCAGAAGGAATTTCAGAGAATGGTTATAAATTGTTAATTTTTAACCGCTGGGGCGAAATTATTTTCGAGTCGGAAAGCCAGGAAATTGGGTGGAACGGAAAAATGAAAAATGGCCGGAATGCGCCTGCGGGCATTTATACATGGGTGCTTCAGTATTTCGATTTTCTTGGAAATAAACATAACCAGCAGGGAACGGTTACTCTGCTTTACTGATATTGCCGGCGGAACAAAATTCCCTCATGTGTCGTACAAAGGGATGTGATGAAGGCAACAGAAAGATATAGAAGCGATTATGAAAACTACCAGCCCTCGCAGGTGTTTTACCACAAAAGCACCAGGTTTCATTTTACAAACGAGAAATTTGTGGTTCCCTGGCAACTGGAGGAAAATAAAAAAGAGAAAGAGGATACAAGATAAGTTGCAAACTCTGTTACAGGTGGTTTTCATTTGATGGGGTCAGTAAAAAGCAGGCCCTGTGTTTTTTATATTATCCGAACTTCAGTTTCTAAATCATCGGAATCAGTAATTTATCACGAACGGGTACATCGCTTTTTTTTCCCAGAAAGAAAATCAGGGAAAATTCGTGTGAACCGTAGCTGTAGTTCGAGAGTTTGGAAAGAGTCAAATCGAAACTGTATCCCAGCCTGAATTTCTCACGGGCAAACCCGGCAAGAAATATAATCGCGTCGGGTCTGATGTCCATGTTATTTCGAAACCACCCTCCAAACAGAAACGATTTTTCAATCATGTATATGCCTGCATTCAGTTGTTTAAAACTCCCTTGCTGCTGATATAAAAGATTGGGCGAAAGGGTGAAAATACGCGAAAGCAAGCCGTGATGAAATCGTCGCATGTGAGCTCCTGCGTGAAGTGTCCATTTCACCGGGAGATTTCCTCTTTGGTCGCCCTCAATGATCGATTCACTGGGACGGGTGAGGTGATGTGCGGCAATTCCCCAGTACATTTCGCCATGCTGCCCAACTGCACCTGCCGAAAAATCGGGAAACAGAGTTTTTTCACTGGCATAATTATCAGAAACCCATTCGGTTACTTCGCCTGAAAGCTGGTCGATACCTGAAGGGAAAATCAGTCCGCTGGTGTTGAACTGCTTGAGCACCATTCCGCCCTGCAATCCAAACGTCATAAAACTTTCGAATCCCAGTTGCAGGTGGTAAGCATAAGTCAAATGGGCTGTATGGCTGTTAACCACGTTGTTTAGTTCCTGGTCGCGGGTGATTTGCACACCCAAACCGGCGTTGTATTTTTTCAGCATCTGATCGTATGAGAGAGAATAGGTGGTGAAAGTGGCGCCTTTTTGCGGCCACTGGTTCCGGTAATTCATTGCAACGCGGGGCAATTCTGTTGTGCCGGCAAAAGCAGGATTCAGATAAACCGGGTTGGCAAAAAATTGTGAAAACCCCGGGTCCTGAGCCGAAATCTGACCGGTAAAAATGAGGAGAATAAAAGTGAAAAGCCATTGACGCATTTAATTCTGGTTTCTTTTTCTGACGGGCAAAGAAGCAAAATTAAAACGACTTCCGGGGTGGAGCCCACGGTTTTTTTTCTTCGAAATGAACGTAGGGTATTCGCAGTCCAAGACTTCCTTCAGCAAAAAAGGCTGTTTCATTTTTAGGAATAGAATAGGCGGCTCCTGCAAAGAAATGGATGCGAAAATTGCCGAAGTTCCATCCATAAGCTCCTCCTATGCCGTGAATATTTTGGCTGTAATTGTTTTGCAGATATATTCCCGTTACATAACCGGTGCGTTCCATTTTAAATCCGGCCCGTGAGATGAACAAATTTTCAGTATATAAAACAATGAGCTCAGGGCTTGCTTTAAACGGCTGTGAAACCAGCCCTTTCCTTTTTCCTTTCTTTTTGCGGTTTAGGTGAAAAATAAGGTGGTAGGGCGCTTGTTTTCGTATATTTTCCGATTCGGTTGATGATTGTTGGAAAGTATAAGAAGCAGCGATTCCCCATTCGGTTTCGGCTGAACTCCAAAGCAACCCGACCCGAGGCCGAAAAAGGTTATATCTGAAAAATTCTTCACCCGGAGGACTGGGCGGTTCAACTTCTTTGTCAAGTATGTCGTCGATAATCTTAACGAACCACTGCTTGGTGGCTTTGTGGGCATTGAGGCTGACCGACGGGATAAATTGTCTGTCACGACCAATGTCAAAGGGTTTTGTAAATGCTAATCCTAAGCCAGTGGTATTTGTATTTACCTGGCCTGTCAGTCCCTGGTAAAACCAGAATCCCAGACCGCTTTCCATTCTGTCCGACCAGGTATCGTATGTTAAGGTATATGTATGGTTCAGGTTTTTGTCGGGTTCCGATAATAGCTGAAGGCTGGTCCATACATGTGTATTTTTGTTCAGTCCGGCATACGATGGATTCAGTAATAACCGGTTTGAAAAAGGCAGAAGCCCCTGTTCCGTTTGTGCCCGGGAAACTAAGCAGCATACAAGCAACAGTGACAGCCATCCTATTTTCAATCTTTTCTCCAAGTTGATTTGCCGTTTAGGTATTAACGGATTAAACTCAAAATTTCGTGCAGAAAATATTTTTTTTGATCGCCGGCATCTTTCAATGCCTGATGGATTTTGTCCTTAGCGATGCCTGTAATTTCCTGATCAGGAAAATTCTCCATATTTTCAATCACAGTAAAAGCTTCAAAACCGGTTTCCCAATCTTCATTAATCACCAAATCGACAAAAACCGGGAGGAATTGACTGTAATCAAGCCCGTTTTGCCAGCAGGCAGCGGTTAGTTTTTTACGGATAGGTAAATATTTCGGATTTTGGATAGCCTCGACCAAAACCGGAACTGCATCTTTTATTTTTAAATTGTAAAGAATAAAAATGATTTCTTTGTCAACTTCAGCTTCCGGATTTGTATTCAGCAATTCGAACAGCAAAGGCAGATATGCCGTATTCCCTTTATCCTTTAAAGTGTTAAGAGCCTCAACAATCAGGGTTGTATCAGCAGAAAACAGTTTTGCCTTAAGCGCGTTATCCGTTAGATTTTTTTGCATAAGAATAAAATTTGTTTCGGCAAAATTAATGAATTTTCCGGGGGTGCGTTATAAAAGGTCAACGTCAAAAATTTTGACCTTAAATGGTTACCTTTGCATCACATGAAAAATGTGGATGAATTGCGGGATGCCAACATTGGCCGGCTAATGTTCAAATACTTCGTTCCGGCATTTGTGGGTGTGTTTGTAAATGCACTTTACAATATTGTTGATCGTATTTTCATCGGGCAGGGAGTTGGCGCCGAAGCACTTTCCGGTATTTCCGTAATTTTTCCGGTTATGCTGATAATGATGGGTTTTGGAATGCTCATTGGGATTGGTACCGGGGTGTATGTTTCCATTAACATGGGAAAAAAAGACATGAACCGGGCCGAGCAGACACTGGGAACCGGTTTTGCCCTTATGGTAATTGTTTCTGTAATTATTATGGTGGTTACCTACCTGCTGAAAGAGCCTATTTTACGTTCGTTTGGCTCAACCGAAGAAACCTTTCAGTATGCCAACGATTACCTCAATATTATTTTGGCCGGAACGCCTTTTATGGTCGTGGGTTTTTCGTTGAACAATGTTATCCGTTCCGAAGGAAATGCCCGTATTGCCATGATGTCGATGATTATAAGCGCCGGAACCAATATAATCCTCGATCCCATTTTTATTTTCTGGCTCGGTATGGGCGTAAAAGGCGCCGCCTGGGCCACCGTTATTTCCATGTTTGTTTTAATGGTTTGGGTTTTGATTCATTTCAGGGGAGGGCGTTCAGTTATCAAGTTGAAAAATAAGAATGTACGTGTTAATTGGGGAATACTGGTGGAAATTGTTGCCATTGGAATGGCCCCATTCACCATGCAGATTGCCAACAGCTTTGTTCAGGGACTGCTTAACAAAAAACTGATTGTATATGGCGGCGATTTGGCTGTTGGGGCCATGGGTATTATAAATTCGGTGGTTTCGCTGGTGATCATGGCTATTGTGGCCATTAACATGGCATCGCAGCCCATTATCGGGTTCAACTACGGCGCCAAATCCGTTGAAAGGGTAAAAGAAGCGTTGCGCCTTTCGTTAATTGCAGCCACCATAATTGCCGTTGGCGCTTTTATATTCATTGAAACTATTCCCGGCTCTATTGTTCGGTTGTTCAACAGCGACAGCAGAGAGCTATACGATATTTCGGTTCATGGGTTGCGGCTGGTTATTCTGGCTCTGCCCATTGTCGGGTTTCAGGTAGTTGCTTCACACTTTTTCCAGGCCGTAGGGAAAGCGAAAATTGCCATGTTTGCCACTTTGTTTCGGCAGGTTATCGGACTTATACCCCTGCTGTTTATTTTGCCTGAATATTGGGGGATCACCGGAATCTGGCTGGCATATCCCATTGCCGATACCATGGCTGCCATTGCTGTTTCTGTATTATTAGTGAGGGAATGGCGCAGATTGCCGGAAATGGCAACTTCAAAATAAAATCCCTCAGGGTTACGCAGTTCCCTGAGGATTCAAAGATATATCCCCTATGGGTTACGAAGTTCCCTGAGGATTTGCCTGGCACATTCAAATTTTAATTCGTTTACTTGAAGTCGTCGATTGAATAGTAAACAGACATTTTTAGTATCTTTCCGACCATAGGCTCCCAAACGGGTGCAGCGCCCCGATAACTATCCGGGGCCGAACCGCTGATTAATAGAATGCGCGGTTTCCGAACCGCTGATGAATAAAATGCGCGATTCGGAAACCACGCCACCCGACCGCGCCACTCAAAAAAATTGCCTTGTCTGTTCATATTTTCTCCGGTTTTATTAAATTGCATTCAAAACCACCCATGAAAAAGGAATTTTACCGGCATTTATTGCCTCATTTTCAGCAACCCGGGCAGGCTTATTTTATTACCTGGA
>Ga0334892_1000360_pt1 | contig 59955 bp, 52 predicted proteins | sample GraSluR3_MG_4_FD_207213 | JGI IMG/M metagenome (GOLD analysis project Ga0334892, IMG submission 207213) | Sludge microbial communities from methane-producing bioreactor in Wageningen University, Netherlands - Granular Sludge_15_04-R3 | ecosystem: Engineered > Bioreactor > Anaerobic >...
AATAATATAATTCACCCTAAAGTTGAACTGATGCGTGGTTTTTTCAATGCCTTCGTAAACGCCGTCCACAAAGCTTCGGTCGCCAATCCCTTCGGACGGAAACAACACAAATACCTCGAATTCAGGAACCAGTTTATGTAATTCTTCCTCATTATTGCAGGCCAATGCCGCAACAACAATTAAAAACAATATGGCAAGACTTCTTTTCACCGGGTTACAAATTCGCTTAAACGTATATCGTAAATATTGCCAAAATTCTGGTAATTGTAAAACGACACGTGAGAACCGTTTACGTATGTAAAGCTTTTTTCATAGAGCTCACTGAACGTTATTTCAGGGTTTTCAGCAATGCTGTTATTGATGGAATAGGCAAACTTATCGGCCAGCCAGTTTTTTATTTCCGAATCGTAAAAATTGGCTTTCGAGGTTTCAAACGGGTTGGCGCCAGTCATCAGAATTACACCGGGAGTGGTAATTCTTTCTCCAATTGCTCCAGAATAGCAGGCCTCAAGCGACCAGAACACCTGCCTGAAATTCCCCTTTTGGTGCATGGCTTCAAAAACTGCCTGCCAGTATTCGGGTGTCAGTATTTCGGTTGTTTCCGTCTCCAGCACCATCCCACCCGGTTCTCCATGCCCTGAAGTAAAGATGAAGAGATTACCGGCAGAAGTACTGTTCAAAACTGTTGGGGTCTGCGCTGTTTCGTTTCCGGCAAGAATATTGACCAACGTTTCGCGGGTGATATCCGAAAGGTGGTAGTCAATTTCAACATCTCTGTACAGGTTTTCGCCATCGGGCTCATTACGTACAACTCCCGGCATACTGTTCAATGCTGAATTAGCCAGGTCATCTTCCAGAATCAGAATTATCTGTTCATCAAAAAATCCGTTTTGTTTCAGCAACTGGTAGGCATGCAGCACATCGGCCTGGTGACGGTAGTTTTTCCAGCCTTTTGACGTAGCCATGAGCAGAGCAAAATTATCTTTTTTTTCGGACAAAACAGGCCAGGCACCTGTTTCATTAAACTGCTGTCGCTTATTAGCAATAATGCGGTATGCTGCCGAAGTGGAGCTGATACGCCCCTTTCCGTCGGAAGTATAAAAATCGGTTATTACAAATTGCCCGGCATCTACCCGCCAGCGTCCGTAGGTTGAAGAGGTAACATCGGTAAAAAAAAGCTCATCGTAATTGAGGGAGCCGCTTGCACCATTAATGTCAGGAAAAATGCCCTGCCGCAACAATTCAAGAGCTTTTCCAATTTCGTCCCTTTGCCAGCCGCAGGAGCCAACATGCCCCGTAACAAGCTGTTTCATAGCTGCAACCAGAAGGTCTCCTCCTTCCCCTTGCGAAACTTCAAGTGCAAAGGAAAGAAGCATTACTGCATCGTACATGTTAGCCAGAAAAGCATTGGGATATTTACCGTATTTCACTTTGTAGGAAATGTCGAATCCTGAAGCAGGATCAGAAGTAAGCGTTGTTCCCTCAAGGTTTTCGGCCAGTATGCCCAGGTTCTCCACCAATGCGGGCAGGCAGGCAGCATCGGAAAGAAGAAGCCTTATTTGCCGGCTTTTAAATCTGTACGCTTTCCCGAGGGCGGCATTTTGCTCCGGCGAATTCAGGGCGGCAATTACAGCATCGGGAGCAGTTGAAGCTATTGTCTCCCACGCTGTTTCGCAGGCCTGAACATCACCTGTTTGAATCACTTCAACCCCTGACACTTCAAGTCCAAGTTCTGTGGCAAAAAAACCAAACCAGTCTTCGAATGAAGCTCCGTATTGCGAATCTTCCGTGATCAGTGCCACTTTTCGGGCGCCACCCGACTGTGCCAGCAAAAGCAACGTTTTGGTTTGTGCAATGTCGGGTTCAGCCAGTCGCCAGAAATAGTCTTTCCCGGCAAACGCCCTTGAAATTTTCGCTGATGTAGCCACGGGCGCCAAAAGAATTTTCTTTCCGTTTATGAACAGGGGAGCTATCTCAAAAACTTCTGCCGAGGTCATGGGCCCAATAACCGCTTTAATGTATTCGTCGGCAATCAACTCTTCCGAAATGGTTTTCAGATCGTTTTTGGCCAAATCTTTTTTAACCAGTTCAATATCATGGCCAGCCACGCCACCATTGAGGTTGATGTTTTCCACAGCCCAGTCGAGGGCGGTGTCCCAGTTGGAGGCGTAATCTCCCGTCCAGGGCATCATTACCCCGATCTTCAACGAAGGTTTTTGCTCCTCATTTTCCCAGATACTGCACCCGGTAATCATAAAAGCGATTACAATCCAACCTGCTATTTTATTCAACCATTTCATTCACCTTATCCAAATTACTGCTGAAACAATTTCCTGTGGATGGCATCATACGTTCCGTCCTGTTTCTGGTTATTGAGAACCGTTTGCCATCGATCAACAATGTCTGCCGAAGTATTTTTTGAGAAAGCAATATCTTTTCGTGAGGCATTCAGTGCTATCGAAAAAAGTACGGCATTGTTAGCATCCATAACATCCTGACAGCCAGCTTTACACGGAATAAACTCCACATCGCACGCTATATTCAGATAGTCGCAAATAAAGGCAAGCAATTCGGGTCCAATCCCTTTGGGCACCAAATCTTCAGTAATATTATTAAATGACTTGTACTGCTCGCTGATAAAACGCAGTGGCTGATCTTTTTCAGTATTTTCCGGCCCATCATCTTTTTCACACGAAAAAAACAGAAACAAGGTTGAAGTAATAAAAAGCAGAAGAAGGGTTTTTAACCGTTTCATAATTAGCATCCTAAAATTGACTATTGGTCTGTGGAACAAAAGTAATTATTTTATGAGAATTGCAAAGATTTTGTAAAACATGAAAATATTTCTTCTTTTTTTCCAACTTTTCGTTTGCAACTGAATACTTCAATAAAAACAAATTGATTAATTTTTTAATTATGAAAAACAGATTACAGTTCACAGGATTGGTTCTGCTTGCCGCATTCATCTTTTGCGGTTGCCAAAAAGACGAAACAGATTATGAACTTTTCAGCACTATTTCAGGCAAACTCATTCCGGGTGAAAACGTGACAAACTCCGATTTCAGCGAAATGGTGGTTTTACTGGCAAAACTCGGCGATGGAGTGAATCCGGAGACAGTTACCACAAAAACGGAAGATATGGAGCCAATAGCCGGTTCGGCAATTAAACCTGACGGCTCGTTTGCATTCGACAGCCTCGAGTCCGGAAATTATGTGGTTGTGCTTTCCGAAGGTTTCATTCTGGCACCCGACACATTTGCCGTTTTAACTCTTGATGGGGAGCAAACATTTTCTTTTGGAAACAAAACCGTTGAGCGGATACCCGAGGAAAATTTTTGGGGCCCGAAAGTATATACGGTAAAGTATGTAAACAATTCATTTTTAAACCTGGAAACGGTAGCCATTGACTTTTTTGTGCGTGGAGAAGTAATTAAAACTATTACCCCGGAAGATATAAAAAACAAGATATGGGGAAAGGATAAGTTCGATGTTGAACTTAACATGGATCTTGACCCGAAGTTTTCAGTCACACTGCAAAAAAAATCGGACGGCCAGGAATTTACTTCGGAGCCCATGTATTTTTTCAAAAATACGTATCATTTGGATTACGAAACCCCTCAAAACCTGCTTGTTATCCTTAACGGTAGCTCAGGAGATGACGAATATATCAAATTGATTGTTGAGAAATCGTGGTTTTTCGGTCATAAAATAGAGGTTAAAGGCGCAATAGATTAAAGAACATAAGTTCGTATCCAATAATTACAAAATCAGTAATCAAAAAAAATCAATCTTCTAATAATAATTTTAAAAATATACATTATGAAAAATAAAAATCTGCTTTTTTTTCTGTTTATGGTGGCCACTTTTGTATTCGTTTCGTGTCAGGAAGAAGAAACCGATTATGAACTTTACAGCACTGTTTCAGGTAAACTGTTACCAGGAGAAAATTTAACAGCTGATAATTATAGCGACATGCAGGTGCTGCTTGCGAAACTCGGTGACGATGTAAACCCTGCAAATGTAACCACAAAAACGACTGAAATGGAACTGATCCAATCATCGTTGGTTAGTGCCAACGGCACTTTTGCGTTCGACAGCCTGGAAGCAGGAAATTATGTGGTTGCCCTTTCCGAAGGTTTCATTATGGCGCCCGACACCTTTGCCGTACTAACCGTGGATGGGGAGCAGTCGTTTACCCTGGAGGACAGAACTGTTGACCGGTTGCCGGCAGAAAACTTTTGGGGCTCGAAAACCTATTTGGTGGATTATAAAAACAAAACAAAAGGATTTGCCAGTGATGGAAAATATAAATCGCTGTACGAACTGGTTTCCATTGAATTTTACGTAAATGGTTCCGTGATAAAAACCGTTACACCTGATGAGTTGGATGATGCAGGGAAATTTGCTGTAAAACTCGACCAGGATGACAATCCGCAATTCGTTTTAAAGTGCAAAAGAGTTGAGGGTGGAGAAGAGTTTACCTCGAAAAAACTACACTTCTTTCATTCTTTCTCGGGTGCTCAACAGGCAGATGCCCTCTACGGAAATGAAAGTTATCAACTTGGTGTTTACAAATCATGGCTGTTCGGACATATCATAGAACTTAAAATATATAGCTTTGGAACGGGCGATAGGATATTTTAGGTAATACATTTTGTTTTTCTTTGCAGGAGCAAAAAATGAAAAGTTGCAAAGAAATGGAAAATGAACAACACCAAAAATCTATGTTGCGTGCCATCCAGCTAAATGGAAGAGGTTCTGACAAATGCCCTCCTTATTTGAAAACCGTATCCACAGAATTTGGCCACACTAACACCATTATGCTCATTTTGCCGGATTGCTAACCGTGTTTTATCCTTACAAATTTCACTTGTAAAAAGAAAGAAATAAACTTGAAATTCTATCAATTCCTCTATTTTTGCCTTATTGTGAACCATTAATAAAAGACGCTTTTTATGAATTACTTAAAAAACATTTGCCTCCTGTTTTCTGCCTTTCTGCTTATTGCATCGTGCCAAAAAGACCCGGAAGAAAACCCCGGAAACAAAGAAACCCCTTTTCGTTTTATTTCCGAACAATACCAGCCTTTCAACTACATAACAGAAGATTCGGCAGCTGCCGGACTTGCGCCTGAATTGCTGGCCGGTATTTGCGAACAACTGAACATTGAATGTGAAATTGAATTCTTGCCTTGGGAAACCGGCTACGAAGAAGCACTGAACAACGAAAACGCAGTGCTTTTTTCCACAGCACTGAATGCCTCGCGGAAGGATAAATTCAAATGGGCAGGTCCGTTTGCTTCGCTTGACTGGAATTTTTATGCAGCTTCACAAACTGAAATTTTTCTTGATAACATTGATGATGCCAAATCAGTTGGAAGTATCGGTGTCATTTCGGATTATGCTATGGAAGATTTTTTGCTGGAAGAGGGATTCGAAAACCTGGTCTATTGTACCGACATTTCCGATGCACTGACCCGGCTTTTAAATGGTGAAATTGACTTGTTCCCCTCCGATAAATATACTACGGAAGCAGCGCTGGAATCTATGGGGCACACACTTTATGCCGTAACTTCGAAACTAATCATAAAAACGGAATTCCTCTATTTTGCATTCAATAAAAACATTTCAGACGATATGGTTGCAGGCTTCCAAACGGCCATCGATTTGGCAAAGAAAAACGGAACCCTCAGACAATTAACTGAAAAGCACCTGAAAACATCCGATTTCCCGGATATTCTGCAGGTATATACCGAGCCTTATCCTCCACTCACCTTCAGAGGAAAAAACGGCGAAATTACCGGTTACGGTACCGACATTGTAAAAGAAATAATGAAGCGGAACAGTGAATTTTTTGAAATTACTCTTTCATCGTGGAGCAATGGCTACCAGCTGGCACTGAATAATCCCAATGTTTGCCTCTATACTATGGATCGCACTGAAATTCGTGAAGACCTTTTTCTGTGGGTTGGGCCAATTGGTACCAACACCACATTTTTTTATACCAAAGCCGGCTCGGGAATTACCATCCTATCGATAGAAGACGCTAAAAACCTGGATAATGTAGGCACAGTAAGCTCCTGGTTTTCAACCCAGCATTTACAGGAACTTGGGTTTACCAATCTGGTGCAGGACAGCGATCCTGAGGTGCTGGTAGAAAAAATGCTTAACGGAGAGTTGGATGCATTTGTGTGTACCGATATCACTTTTCCTGATATTCTTTCTGAAGCCGGATACCAATACAGCGATGTTAATCCATCGCTCGAACTGATGGCTTCCGACTTTTTTATTGCCTTCTCAAAGAATACCTCGGCAGAAACTATTGAAAAATGGCAGACTGCCCTGAGCAATTTAAAACAGGACGGAACATATAATGCCATTCAGCAAAAATGGTTCCCGCAATAATTTTTACGACTATGGATGAAATGGCCGGCTAAAATTTCAGGATTGAATACCGGCCGCTTCATTTTTTGGGGTGGAAAATATGCTGAAACAAATATTTATTTAACTTCACAATTCATTACCATATGATATTTTAGGAAAAGCGCAGACAGCAGAAACAACAGTTAACGATAAAAAAACATGAAATCAGGAGGATTATCAAAGATCGGATTAGTTGTCAGCTTACTGATTCTGCTGAATTATTTTTCGGCGGGAGCCCAGGGCGAAAAAATCACATTCACTCCTCACTGGATTCCACAAGCCCAGTTTGCAGGTTATTATGCAGCACTTGACCAGGGTTTTTACAAAAATGCCGGAATTGATGTTGAGATCATTCACCTTACAGCCAACATATCGTCGTTCGAGTTCCTGAAAAACGGGCAGGCCCTTGTGGTGTCCTCTTTTTTGATGGATGCCGTTAAACAACGTGCAGCCGGTATTCCCCTGGTTAATATCGCCCAGTTTTCGCAGCATTCAGCTTTAATGATTGTAACCAAAAAAGAGAGCGGAATAGATGAAGCAAAGGAACTCAACAATAAAAAACTCGGCATTTGGAGCAGCGGTTTCGACGACATTCCCCTTGCCTTTATGCGGGAAAAAAAATACAACATTGAGCTGGTGCGCATTTTGAATACCGTTAACCTGTTTCTGATGGGAGGCGTTGATGCACTTACCGTTATGTATTACAACGAATACGACCAGATTATTAACAGCGGCGTAGATGAAGAAGAACTGAATACTTTCTTCTTTTCAGATTACGGCTTTGACATTCCCGAGGACGGTTTGTATTGCCTTGAAGAAACACTGCACAAAAAAAAGGAAGCGCTGCAAAAATTTGTAACCGCAACCATGCACGGCTGGAGATTTGCTGAACAGAACCGCGAGTACACAGTTGATTTGGTAGTTGAAGAAATGAACAAGGCGCATTTGCCCAACAACAAGGCACACCAACGCTGGATGCTCGATAAAATACTGGAATTGCAGAAACCAGGCAATAAAAATGTAAAAAGAGGGCACTTGCTTGAGCAGGATTATCAACGCGCACTGAAAATTTTCGAATCATCCAATTCTGAATATAACAAGGAAGCATTGCTGTTCGAAACTTTTTATCAGCCACTGTTGCAGGAATAATCATTTTTAAAATGAAAAATCATCACAGATGAGGAAAAACAGCCTTTCATTTCAAATAATTTTAAGGGTCCTCCTTTTTTGTATTGTACTGGGCGGGGTCATTTTTGCAATTTACTATTACTACTCGCGCACAACCATTGAAAAAACCACCCGCGAAAACGCCATCAATTTGGCCAACAATACCATTTTTAGAATTGAAGAAGTAATCAGGCCCTCCGAAAAATTACCTGAAAACCTTGCCTGGATGATTGAAACCGGTGCCCTGCCAAAAGATTCAATCCAATCGTTTTTGAAAAAGCTGGTGAAAAACAATCCAGAAATTTACGCCAGTGCTATTGCTTTTGAACCCGGCATGTTTTCTGAAGAAAAACAGGCCTATGCACCTTATGCCTATAAACGCGGAAACGAAATTGAAACAACCGATTTATGGTCGCCCGCATACAACTATTTTTTAATGGACTGGTACCAGATTCCGGCACTGCTGAAAACACCCTATTGGACTGAACCATATTACGATGAAGGGGGTGGCGAGGCACTGATGACAACCTACTCAGTGCCTTTTTATGTCAATGAAAACAGCAAAAAAATTTTCGGAGGAATTATCACCATTGATGTTTCACTTGACTGGCTCACCGATATTGTGAACGAAGTGAAAATTTTTGACACCGGCTATGCTTTCCTCATTTCCCGTAACGGGGTTTATGTAACCCATCCCAGCCGAAATTTCATAATGAATGAAACTATTTTTACACGTGCCAAAGACCAGGAGCAACCCGAATTGAGAAAAATTGGCCGCGACATGATTCAAGGCGTAAGCAACTTATCTGAGATTACATTAAAAGACCGCGGACATGTTTGGGTTTACCACAGGCAACTGCCCTCAACAAAATGGTCTTTAGGTGTAGTTTACCCCCACCGCGAAATGTATGCCAGCCTGCGCACCCTTAATTTTATAATTCTGCTGCTTTCTGCGCTGGGTTTGTCATTGCTTACCTTTTTTACGATTCGGATAATCAACTGGCAGATTAGTCCGCTTACCAAATTTGCAAAATCGGCAAGGATAATTGCCGAAGGGAATTTTGATGCACCACTTCCGGTAATCGAGGCCAATGAAGAAATGAAAGAGCTACACGATTCTTTTGCGTTTATGCAAAAAGAACTGGCCAGCTACATTGTTAACCTGAAGGAAACGACATCGGCAAAAGAAAAAATTGAGAGCGAACTCCGCATTGCACGGGAAATACAGATGGGCATGATTCCACATATTTTTCCTCCCTTCCCAAATTTGCCCGAAATAGACCTGTATGCTTCACTTGAATCGGCCAAAGAGGTAGGCGGCGATTTGTACGACTTCTTTTTAATTGATGAAAGACACCTGTGCCTTGCCATCGGCGATGTGTCAGGGAAAGGGGTGCCGGCATCGCTTTTTATGGCAGTTACAAGAACGTTGCTGCGCTCGGTGGCAGATAAAAATAGAAGCACGGCTGAAATTGTAAGGTCGATGAACAAAACACTGGCTATTAACAATGAGTCAAATATGTTCGTAACATTTTTCGTTGCTGTTATGGACATCCAAACCGGAGAACTCAGGTTTTGCAATGCAGGTCATAATCCGCCTGTACTCATCAAAAACAAAAAAGAGGTGAGTTTTTTCAACATTACCAAAGCAATACCCATAGGCCTGTTCGAAGATTTTGACTACACAGAAGAGAGGATACAACTGGAAACCGGTGATCAGTTATTCTTTTACACCGACGGGCTAACCGAAGCGGAAGATGCCCGGGAAAACCTGTTAGGTGAAGAACTGCTACTCGATGTTATTAGAAAGAATGCAGATGCCACACCAAAAAAATTGATTGAATCTGTCATTCAGGCTGTGGCTCAACACGTAGCCGGCCATCCACAATCAGACGATTTAACCATGATGAGTATATCTTACTTTGGAAACATCGGAAAAAATGCATAAAAAGCTGGTAATCAAAAATAAAATTAGCGAGATGGAGCGGGTTATTGCTTTTCTCGAACAGATGGAAAAGAAGTGGAATCTGCCGGCAGCCCTTATTCCCTCTATCAATCTGGTGCTGGAGGAAGCGCTTACAAATGTCATTTTTTATGCTTATGAAGAAGATACTGAGAATGAAATTGAGGTAGATTTTGAACTGAAAGATAAACAGTTAATTCTGGTGATAACAGACAGCGGAAAACCTTTTGATCCAACGAAAAAAAGCGAACCTGACATTAACCTTTCCGCAGAAGACAGGCCCATTGGTGGATTGGGAATTTTTCTCATAAAACAGGTAATGGATGAAGTGTCGTACCAGCGTAACGGAAAATTTAACCAGCTTACCATGTTAAAAAATTGGCAATAAGAGAAAATCTTCATGGGATTTAATCAAATGAAAATAAATAAGTTATAACACTTTTGAAAAATGAAGACGACAACAAAAAAAATTGATGATGGAATTCAAATCTCTGTTGAGGGGCGAATTGACACAACCAATTACAACGAGTTTGAAAAGGCGGTGTATAAAGTACTAAAAGAGAATACACAGCAAATTTACCTCGATTGCAGCGGGTTAAGTTACATCAGCAGTTCCGGATTACGGGTTTTTCTAACGGTTCAGAAAAAAATGACGGCCACCGGAGGAAAATTTAAACTATTTACCATGCAACCTGCCATCAAGGAAATCTTTGACATTTCCGGATTTAGCTCCATCTTTTCCATCTATCCTGATTTGGAAACAGCAAAAAAAGGAAAATAATATTCGCCCATATTTTATCGGAATTGAAATCTTTTAAAAATGAATCAAGTTTCAAATAAATACTTCCAAACGATAATGAATTTTTTGATACCGGTTTAACCAACGATTTGACGGATGACCTGGAAGATGTGGAAGGCAACAGAACATGTATAAAATACGATAAAACTAAAAAAAATATGATAAAACTAAAAAAAATTATAAACGGAATCCTGGCCCTGGTTTTTATCGGCTCCATTCTTTTGTTGTCAGATCTAAGCAACAGAAAAAAGGAAGAAAAGAAAGAATTGAGGGGACCTTCAGAGTCAGGAGTATATGCCAGGGAAGGGCGGCAGTATAAAATTGGGCTCACCTATTTTGGCCCCGACAAATCATTCGACCAGACCGAGCAGGGACTGCTCGATGGCTTGCGTGACCTGGGATACGTGAAAAACAAAAACCTGAAAATAATTGCCCAGCATGCCAACGGAGAGATTGCCAATCTGCAACCCATCCATCTGAACATGGACAACCAGGACCTTGACCTGGTAGTGGTAACCTCCACTCCGGGAATAACAGCTGCCATTTCTGCTGTAAAAAATCATCCCATCGTTTTTACCATGTCGTTTACACCGCTGGAAGCCGGAGCCGGAGAATCGTACACCAACCACTTACCCAACATAACCGGTGTAGGTTCATTCCCTCCAATTGAAAAAACAATGGAATTTATTACTGAAATTATTCCGGGTACGCGGCGAATCGGAACCCTATACAACTCATCTGAAATTAACTCGCAGAAGGTGGTTGAAAAGGCCCGGGAGTACCTGAAACAACAGAACATTGAGCTCATTGAAAATACGGTTACCAATACTTCTGAGGTTTTTCAGGCCATTAACGCTCTGGTTATGCGCAACGTGGACGCGGTATGGGTAACCGGAGACAACACCGATCTTCAGGCATTTCATGGCATTGTGAGGGTTTGCCGCGACAATAAAGTACCATTAATTATAAACGACAACGAATTTGTGAAAGAGGGCGCCCTGGCAGCGGTTGGGGTGAGCTGGTATGAAACCGGTTACCACTCAGCCTCCTATGTTGCCCGCGTGTTAAACGGTGAAAACCCAGCCGACATCCCCATCGAAAATTTTGTGAAGGAAGCCATTACAATTAATACCGAGGTGGCAGAAATGTTGGAAATTGAAATCTCCGATAAATATTTAAACCCCCTTGCCAAAAATTTAAAAGGAAAAAAATTCAGGTTTTGCCTGGCGCACTATGTTGACAGCCCCAATTCAGAAAATGCTGAAAAAGGCATCCGTGATGAACTGAAAAGAAATGGATTGGAAGAGGGAACGGATTTCACGCTGAAAGTATTTAATGCACAGGGCGATATATCAACTCTAAACAGCATTGCCGACGCCATTTCTGCCGACCATTGGGACATCGTTTTTGTGACCTCCACTCCTACCATTCAGGCTATTTCCAAAAAAATCAACCACATGCCCGTGGTGTTTACCAACGTGGGAGACCCCATTCGCGCAGGACTGGGCGAATCGTTCGAAAAACACTTGCCCAACCTGACAGGCGTTTCCACCATGAGCGATTTTGACGGGATGATTCGCCTGGTGAAAGAAGCAATGCCCGGAATTAAAACCATTGGCACCATTTATACGCCGGGTGAAATAAATGCAGTGGCTTATAAAGAAGAACTGGAAATTGCAGCAAAAAAAGGCGGATTAAAACTCATCGCTGTGCCTGCCAATTCGGCCACCGAAGTGGCCGATGCCTCTTTATCAATCGCCAACAGGGGCATCGAGGCTTTCACGCAAATTTCCGACAACCTGACCGCCAGTTGCGGCTCCTCCATCATTAAAGTGGCCTACGATGAAAAAATTCCCTATTTCGCATTCATTGGAGATCAGGTTGAACAGGGTGCCATTGCTGCCATTTCGCGCGATTATTACTACGCCGGAGTGGATGCTGTTACCATGGCCATCGAAATTCTTGGAGGAAAAAAGCCCTCGGATATCCCCTTTCAACTGGTTCAGAAATCGGCCATAAAAATTAACCCAACTGCCGAAAAACATTTTAACGTTCAGATACCTGCAAAATATTCAGAACAATAATGCCGAAATTAATAAAACACGATTGAAATATGCCATGAAAGGACTTGCTAAAATTACCAATGGATTTTTATCTCTGCTGTTAGTAGGCGGCATTTTGCTATTTTCTGATTTATCAAACCGGGAAAGCAGAACTAAAAAAGCTGATGAACAATACAGGATTGCTATTATCCACTGGGTTCATGCACCGGTAACAGAAAAAATTGAAGAAGGTATTTTGGAAGGATTGGCCGATAACCAGCTTTATGAAAAGAAAAATGTAATGGTAAGCAGGTACAATGCCAGCAGCGATATTTCCATGTTAAACAGTATTTTCAAACAAATAACCAACCAAAAACCCGATCTAATTTTCGTGTCGTGCACACCTGCTTTGCAAGCGGCAATTAATACCGTTAAAAATATTCCTGTGGTGTTTACAGCGGTTGCCGACCCTATTCTTGCCGGAGCCGGTACCTCTGACCAAAACCATATAGAAAACATTACCGGTGTTAGTGTTGTCTGCGATTTTGAAACCATGTGTCGGATAATTGCTGAAAGCGCACCACAAATAAAAACGCTGGGGTCGCTTTATTGCCCGGGTGAAATAGTCTCAGTCAAATTCAAAGAAGATTTTACTGAAACAGCCTCCCGGTATGGCCTTGATGTCAGGTTTTTTCCAGCTAACAATGCTTCGGAACTACCCGATGCAGTTTTGAGTATGACAAATTCAAATATCGACGCAGTTTGCCAGATGGGTGACAATCTACTCTCGTCTGGAATTTCAACGCTCATCAAGGGGGTGGTAAATGCAGACCTTCCTTATTTTGAATTCAATTCAAGGCCACCCAACACTCCAATGGAAAGTCTGATACAAATTGATGTTGATTATTTCCACAATGGATACGATGCAGCTTTGCAAGCAGCTGAAATTCTGCTGAAAAAGAAAATCCCGGGTGATATTCCCTTTCAATCGCCTTCCCGGTTAATCATTGAAATAAATACGACAAAAGCTGAAAAATTCGGAATAGAGTTCAGCGAGTCACTAAAAAATAAATCAGTACACTATGACCAATCTACAAATTGAAAAAAAAGAAACCTCCTCGGGGATTGTGCTAAAATGTTCAGGAAGATTGGATGCAAACCGGTCAGGGCATCTCAACGATTATATCGATCGCCTGGTACGCGAGGGGCAGTATTTTATCACCCTCAACCTGAATGGCATTGAATACCTCAGCTCGGCAGGTATCCGGTCGCTGGTTACCCAGTATAAAAATCTGAAAGCAGTGAACGGATTTTTCCACATTCAAACCATGTCGGAAAACGTTTCGCAGGTGCTGGATATGGTGGGCATGATGGAGATGCTCACCCAGGTTCCAAAAATACCCGCATCAGTTGAAGAAGAAAATGTGTTGCCAACTCAACTGAACGATTATGGATTTCGTTTCCAGATTAGTGAATTATCACCGGAGGGGAAAACAACCGCATACTTTTACGGGAAACCAGAGCTGATGTTGAACTCGGAATTTGAGCCGGGAAATGCACGCACTGTAAAATCGGCAAAAAACCATTTTGCCCTTGGTGTTGGCGCCATAGGTGATTCGTTCAGCGAATGCCAGGGGCTGTTCGGGGAATACTTAATGTTGGATAAAAACGTGGCCTGCCTGCCTGCCGATGGTTCCAAAAAACCAGACTACATGGTAAGCAGCGGCCAATTGGTGGCATCGCTTACCGAACTTTACGGCATACATTTCGAAGGGAATTTTTCCCACCTCATGCGCTTCGACCAGGAAAATCTGCAAAATACCATCGGACTGAGTGATTTGGTGAAAACAATCTGCAAACTAACAAATTACAAACAGTTAGGCGTGATATTTCTGGCCGAAAGTGGCGGGTTAATTGGCACCTCGCTCAACGTTCCACCGGTTGGTGGAAAAGATATTTTTTCATTTCCTGAAATTAAAAACAACGTTAACTTTACCACAGAACCGGCACATGCCAAAAAGCTAACCCTTTCGGTGGGCTGTTTCTCTGATAGCACTAAAACGGAATCAAAATTTCTGCGACCACTCAAGCCAGATTCTTCTGTTTGGGGGCATATCCATTCGGCTGTTTTTCCATACATAGCGCTAAAGAAAACGGAAATCAATTTAGACGAAACCATTAATTACCTTTTCAATAATTCTGAACCCACCGATGTTTTGCACCTTATAAACGACTCCAGGGAAATAACAGGATTGGGCGAAAGCCAGTTTGTACAGGGCTTTTGCTGGATTGTACCCTTTGAATCAAATGAAATTATTTCAACCCGATAAATTTTAAATTATGTCACTATTAATAGGTTCAGTTACCATAGGAATAATTCTGGCGCTACTGGCGCTGGGGCTTTTTATCAGTTTTCGCATTTTCAATTTTCCGGATATTACTGCCGAAGGTTCGTTTACTTTTGGAGCAGCAACCGGAGCCTCGCTCATTGTAGCCGGAATGAATCCCCTTTTAGCCAGCGCCGTTGCTTTTGTTGCCGGTATGGCTGCCGGAGCAGTTACCGGAATTATCCATACCCGCTTTAAAATCAATCCGCTGCTTGCTGGTATTTTAGTGATGACAGCCCTCTACTCGGTTAACCTGCACGTGATGGGAAAAAGCAACATGCCGTTGTTAAATGAAACCACATTGTTTACCTGGGTCGAAAACTTTTCCGTATGGATGTCGGGTGAAGGCACCCGCACCAGCATACTTGGCTGGCAGGTGGCTGTGAAAGACCTCTGGCTGCTGATGTTTTGCCTCATCGGTATCGGTGTTTTCTGTGTTTTCCTATGGTGGTTTTTCAAAACCAACCTCGGTACGGCCATGCGCGCCACAGGCGACAACGACCAGATGATACGTGCGCTTGGGGTAAATACCAATGCCATGATTATTGCCGGCGTTGCCATTTCCAACGGATTTGTTGCCCTGGCAGGCGCCATGCTCGCCCAGTACCAGGGTTTTGCCGATGTACAAATGGGCATTGGAATGATGGTTTGGGGATTGGCAAGTGTCATCATTGGCGAAGCCATAATTAACGACGATAGCCTCGGTTTTGTCATAGCCGGGGCAGTTATTGGTTCAGTGCTTTTCCGACTGCTGGTAGCCATTGCCCTGCGCTGGGGATTGAATCCCAACGACCTGAAAATCATTACTGCCATGTTTGTATTTATTGCCCTCATTCTGCCCGGACTGATGAAAAACAAAAAGAAATTCACCATTAAAAGAAAAGTCCATGCTTAAAATTGAAAATATAAAAAAGACGTTCAACCCCGGAACAGCAAACGAAGTAAAAGCGCTTCAGGGAGTCAGTATCGAGATTGAAGAAGGCAGCTTTGTTTGTATTTTGGGTACCAATGGTTCAGGAAAATCGACTGCATTGAATGCCGTTGCCGGTTCTTTTCTAGTAGATGAGGGGAAAATTATCCTCGACGGGGAGGACATTACCAAATGGAGCGAACACAAACGGGCCAGGTACATCGGCCGCGTTTTTCAGAATCCGTTCAGCGGAACTGCTCCCGGCATGTCAATTCAGGAAAATCTGACACTGGCACTGAAACGCGGGAAAAAGCGCGGGCTGGGCTGGGGGTTGCCCGGGAATGTGGTGAACGAGTTCAAAAAAATGGTAACTCCATTGAATATGGGACTTGAAAGCCGCCTTGAAAACCCCATTGGCAAATTGTCGGGCGGACAACGGCAGGCCCTAACGTTGCTCATGTCAACAGCCATTAAACCAAAACTATTGCTTCTGGACGAACACACCGCCGCCCTCGACCCAAAAACTGCCAGCAAGGTAATTGACCTTACGCAGCAGGTTATTTCCAGAGACAAACTCACCACCCTTATGGTGACTCACTCTATGCAACAGGCAGTGAACCTGGGCGACCGTATTATTATGATGCACCAGGGAAAGGTAGCATACGATTTTAAAGGCGAAGATAAGAGGCGGTTGAAAGTGAATGACTTGCTTTCGCTCTTCGATGATCTCCGCCGGAAAGACAATATCGATCCGGCTGTTGCGGAAATGCTGAAAGCCCAGTATGTGTAAAAAAAGGAAAAACAAAAAACATGGAGAATAAACAACACCGAAAATTTATGGCTCGTGCCATTCAACTGGCTGAGAAAGGAATGGAAAAAGGCTGTGGCGGCCCGTTTGGAGCTGTGGTGGTAAAAGACGGAGAAATGATTGGCGAAGGCTATAACAGCGTAATTTCATTGAGCGACCCCACTGCCCACGCCGAAATTTTAGCCATCAGGGAGGCCTGCCGGAATCTTAGTTCTTTTCAATTAGAACAATGCACAATATATTCCTCGTGCGAGCCCTGCCCCATGTGCCTGGGAGCTATCTACTGGGCACGGCCCGAAAAAGTTTTTTACGCCTGCACACGAAAAGATGCGGCTGAAATTGAATTCGACGACCAGTTTATCTACGAAGAATTGGAAAAAGACATGAACCAGCGCCAAATTCAATTTGAAGGCTTGATGCGCGAGGAAGCATTGCCTATATTCAAAAAATGGAAAGAAAAACCAGATAAAAACCAGTATTAAATACAAAAATTTACATCGCTATGTTCCAAAAAGTAATATTGATTCTTTGCTTTTCAATGTGTATAATAACTGCCTGCGATAGTGGCAAACCTGAGTTAAAAATCGGATATCTGCAAATAGCCGATGATCCGGGACTGAATTCGGCCAAAGAAGGATTTATTCGGGCTCTGACCGATTCGGGTTTTGTTGATGGCGAAAACATAAAAATCATCGATAATAATGCAAACGGCGACTTATCAATGATTATTTCCATGCTTCAGTCACTGAAATCGCAAAAGGTAAATATGGTTGTTACCAACGGCACACCATGTATGGTAAGCGCTGCACAAATAATTACCGACATTCCCATTGTATTTACCGTGTCGTTCAGTCCCGAACAGGTGGGACTGAAAACGACGCCAGAAAATCTCCACGGGGTTTTTGATCCGTTCGATACCGAAAGTTTTGTTTCAATGGTAATGAAATGCATGCCCTCTTTAAAAACAGTGGGATTGCCTTTTAACAATTCAGAGCCCAACGCTGAATATTCAGCAAACAAAATAATCCAGTCTTTTGAGAAAGTGGGAGTTCAGGTGGTTACCACATCGGTTACTTCGGCCAACGATATACTCATTGCCGGGCAATACCTTACCACAAAATGGGTTGATGCGCTTGTGGTGGGCGCAGACAATACAGTAAACCTGGGACTGAATGCCCTTGCAAAAATTGCAGGAGAAACCAAAACTCCTTTGTTTGTAACGGAGCCCTTCCAGGCAAAAAAAGGAGCCGCTGTTGGCCTCGGGGTAAATTATGAACAATGGGGGTATCTTAGTGGGGTTAAAGCTGTTCATTTGCTAAAAAACGGGCGCGTTTCCCCAAAAATTGAAGCAATAACCGAATTGAAGCTTTACATTAATGAAGAAGCCAGTAAGACCCAGGGATTAACGATTCCACAAAGTATTCGGAACAAATATTGATTTTACAAGGAATAACGTTAGTCCAAAAGCCCGGCAAAAATAAAATCGCTTAATTCCTTTGTTCTCAATACGGTTTTATCGTCAGTTTATACTTTTTCACGCCCGGCATCACCCGGTATTTTTGCAGCTGGCGGATGGCGGTTCCACCTACTCCGGAAACCTCGTAATCCACGTTCAGAATGGTGTGAGGCGCTTCTTCCAACTGGTAAGTGTACATTGCCCGCTCCAAATTGTCAGTGGAATATTTGTGCAGGCTGAAGTTGATAAAATCACCTCCGTTAATTAACAGTCCGTTACCGTCTTCATTTTGCACTTTCAGCCAGCGCACATCGCTGCGGTTGCCGTATTCCTGCGGAATAAGGTAAGGTTCGTACATTTCATCGACATTGGAACGATACAGACCCACTTTTGCCCCGGTTTTACGGTCGGGGTAGTTCTCAAACGGCCCGCGGCCATACCATTCCACATTACTGAAAGATTTGGGCAACTGAAACTGCAACCCCGCTTTTTGCAGCATATCGGGCATGGGTCCGTGCGGAATGATTTCCTGTTCCAGTTCGATGGAGCCATCGGCTTTAAAAGTCCAGGTTTCGTTTCGTTCAAAACCCGATGAAAAAATCCATTCATAAGCACGTCGCGAAGGATCTAAAGAGCTGTTTGAAAAAGCGCCGATTTGAATTACAACCTCATTATCAGTAATCTGCTTTAGCCTCATTTCATGCACCTCGGAAACCAGATTCTGCAATCCCAGGGTCCGCAGCTGGTTATCGATGCTGCGGCCAAAGCCGGGTGTCATTTTCTCCTGTTCAAACATGTAACTTCCCCAAGGGTCGATGTCGTTGGCCAGCGGGGCCCGCCAAACGTTAAACTCAGGTCCGTTTTCCAGGTATTCCTTTTCGTTAAACTGCAATGACGTGAGTTTTCCCGTCTTTTTATCCATTGTGTAACGGAAATTCTTTCCGGTAACAACCACAAATTGGTTGTTTTCCTGAGCCGAAACCTTTTCGTTTACCGGAAGGATTTCATCCACATAAATTTCAGCCGGAACCCGAAAATGTTCCCACGCAATTTCGTGGCCTGCTTTGGCCCAATTGGTGTCTTCCCTCAGCAAAAATGAAACTGTCAGCAGGCATTCGGATTTGCTTTCCATTCTCGGCATACGGAATGGAATAGTATCCGTAACTGTCTTGCCCGGCGCACAATCAATCTGAAAAAATCCGCGCTGGATGGTATCCCCGTTCACTGTCAGTTCCCACATGCCTTCCAGATCATTCATATTTTTAAAATGATGGCGGTTTGTAATTTCAACAAGGCCGTTTTTAACATCAACCGCCTCAATTTTAACCGGTTGACCCGATTTTTTAATCTGATGAATTTCCGGCTGAATTTTGCGGTCGGGCCAAATAATTCCGTAAGTGCGTCCGCCAAGTCCCACCGCAAAAAAGTCTTCATTTTCCGGTTTGGTATCGGCTTCAAAATCGAGCAATAAAACTGCTCCTTTTTTCTCATTTTTCAGAAAATCTATGGAAACCGCCTTGTCAAATATTTTTACCTCATCCATCACCATTTTCGACATTCGCCCTGAATATTCACCCTGATCCTGTGTGTCGGCCTCGCGGCCAATGCACAACGGGAAAGGTGTTGAACTGATTTCACCGGTGTGCCGGGTTTGGGCCACCCGTTCATCATTCACAAACAGCTGCAAACTGTTGCCATTGTAAATGCCGGCTATGTAATGCCAGTTTCCATAAAAATCGTCTTTTACCCGCGTCTTTGCTGAAATCCGTTTTCCTTCGCTGTGAATGTAAAATTCCAGTATTTGCGGATTCTCCATGTGAATGCCGTACTGATATTTTCCCTTCATTAAAAAGGTGTTTGGTTGAGGAATTTCAAACGGTTTCACCCAAAAACCGATGGAAAGCTGGTTTCCGGTAATATCGAGGCTCGGATCGCGGTAAAACTCCACCCAGTCGTCGTGCCCTGAAAATTCGAGACCACGTCCATTTTTCCCTTCTGTGAAAACCGGCCGTCCCATAATTTGTCCGTCATTACGGTACGACGACGTATCAGGTAAAATCCAGCGCGATGTTTTGATTCCCGGGCTAATCCAGTCCCAGATTGCGCCGCCGGTTAATCTCGGGTATTTCCAAATCCACTGCCAGTATTCATCCAGGCCTCCCAGACCGTTGCCGGTGGCAGCCAGGTATTCGTCCATAAACGAAGCCCGCCGGTCGTTTTCCGGGAGCACTTTCCCTTCTGCCAGGTTTTTATAGTCGATGGGAAGCCAGTACCGCGGGCCGATAATGTCTTCAAACGGAATATAAAACGTGTTTCCGCCATACATCCAGGCCGGGCGGCTGGGGTCGATTTCTTTTCCGGTTTTAATCACTTCGTTGATGTTGAACCCAATCCCCGATTCATTGCCGGCGCTCCACATAATTACCGACGGATGGTTCCGGTCGCGGTAAACCAGTTTGCGGCTGCGGTCTTTGTACATTTCGGTCCAGGCGCGGTTCCCGGATAAATGAATATTTGCATGGGCTTCGTCGCCAACCTCATTCACAACGTAAATTCCCAATTCGTCAGCCATATCAAGATATTCCTGAGTTGGAGGGTAATGTGATGTACGGACACAGTTGATATTGAATTGCTTCATCAGAATTAAATCCTGCTTAAGGGTTTCCAACGGTACCGCCTGCCCATGCTCCGGGTGGTGCATGTGGCTGTTTACGCCATTCAGCTTTACCGGCACTCCGTTTACCGTAAAAATATGGTTTCTGTATTCCACTTCGCGAAACCCGATTTTTTTGGTAAAAGCTTCAAGTGTTTCGCCATCCTGGTTTTTAAGCTGAACAAGCAGGGTATAAAGATTCGGGAATTCCGCCGACCATTTTTCGGGATTTACAACTAAAGTTGAGATCGTAACTTTTTCAATGGAATCGGGCGCTGCCTTAAAGTTCACGGATTGAATGCCATCTCGTAAAATGGACTCATTTTCGGCATCGAAAACATCAAATTCCAGAATACAGGCCGAAGTGTCTTTCTCCGCATTTCGCACCACAGTTTCCAGTATAAGGGTGGCATCTTTGTAGTTCTGGTCCAAATCGGTCACCACATAGTAATCGTGGATGAAGGTTTTGGGATAAGCAACCAGTTTAACATCGCGGTAAATACCCGAAAGCCTCCACATATCCTGGTTTTCGAGATACGAACCGTCGGAAAAACGCAAAACCTGTATGGCCAAATCGTTTTCGCCCCTTCTTACAAACGGAGTAATGTTAAACTCTGCCGGTTCAAATCCACCCTGATTGTAACCTACCCGTTTGCCGTTCACCCAAATGTATGCCGCCGATTTTACTCCCTCGAACCGCAACATAATTTCCCTATCATTCCAGCTTTTGGGAACTTCAAATTTGCGCTTGTAACAACCGGTCGGATTATAATAATCGGGAATATTGGGCGCATCGCTTTCAAAAGTAAGGGCAATGTTCCTGAATTTGGGATGGCCGAAACCTTCCATCTGCCAGTTGGATGGCACTTTAATTTCGTCCCATTCTTCAACGTCGTATTTTGGATTCCAGAAGTCTTCCGGTATCTGATCCGGGGTTTCCACCCATTTGAATTTCCACTGGCCGTTCAGTAACTGATAATTTTCATTCCGGTCTGTGCGGTTGGTCAGTGCAGCCAGTTTCGACGAAAAAGGAATGTGAAAAGCACGGGGCGGTGTTTGCCCTTTTTCAAAAACCGCAGGATTTTGCCAGTCATCGGGCAGAAATTCCACTTCCTGGGCTTGAACAAAGCCGTTTAAAATTAATAAACAGAACAGAAAAATAAGAGAACGGGTCATGGCATCAGGTTTTAAAAAATTCAGTAACAAAGCTAAAAAAATGCAGTAAATAGTTTATCATCCATTAATACCTATCAAAAAATTTCCTGTTTTCAACATGGCCAATCAGTAAACCGGAAGAGTATAATCAGCAAAATGAACCCCCTGTTTTCAGCAGTTGAAATGACAGATAAACCAAGGGGAATGGCAATATTTGCAGTGTAGGAATTACAACAAAAGACGTTCAAAAAAATATTAAAAATACGATGGGGAAAATTTAACCTAAAGAAATTTTTCCATTACAAACCCAGAATTAGAAATCAAAAAAACCCGAGAAGAGGTATTTAAGACGCTGAAAAGCCACTGCATAAAATTTTGCAGTGGTTTTTTGTTTTTTATTACTTTTGTAAAAAATGTATAATGAAGAGGATATGTGTAATAATCCCTTGTTACAATGAGCAGGAAAATCTTCTGTATGTAAACCAAAAGCTTCAGAAAATTTTTAAAGCCAGTTTGTGCATTAAATATTCCTTCAGAATTTTATTCGTAAATGATGGTAGTACAGATGAAACACTTGAAGAAATTAAGAAGTTGTGCGAAAAAAATTCAAATATCGACTTCATTTCATTTTCAAGAAATTTCGGCCACCAGCAAGCAATAAAAGCCGGAATTGATCATGTCTATGCAGATGCAGTTATTACAATGGATGCTGATCTTCAACATCCTCCTGAATTCATTCCGGAATTCATTAAATTCTGGGAAAAAGGTTATGATGTTATAAATTCCAGGAATTCTTATATTAAGAATCAGTCTCTTTTTAAAAAAATAACGTCCAAATCTTTTTATACCCTTATAAACTTACTTAGCCATGTTAAAATTGAATCAGGAACCGCAGATTTTAGGTTGATAGATAAAAAGGTTTTAGAACAACTTCGAAAATTGAATGAACAAAATTTGTTTTTAAGAGGTATTATTCCCTGGCTTGGATTTAAACAATTTACAATTGAGTATTCCCCCGAGGAGCGAAAGTTTGGCCAAACAAAATATACCCTGAAAAAAATGTTTAGTCTTGCTCTTGCCGGAATTACATCTTTTAGCATCAAACCCTTGAGAATTTCAATCATTTTTGGCCTAATTCTTTCTTTTCTGGCAATAGTGTATATGATATATGCTTTGTACATTGGTTTATTTACGGAGAAAGCTATCGAAGGCTGGACCTCCGTAATTGTAAGTGTTCTATTTATTGGAGGTCTTCAGTTATTGATGTTGGGCATTATTGGTGAATATCTGGGAAAACTTTTTCTCGAGAATAAAAAAAGACCAAACTACATTATTGATCAAATGAAGATGGCAGATGAAAAATAAAGACATCCTCAAATGTTTAACTAAAAACCGTTTGCTTTTGATTCTTGTGGGAATTTTTCTAACAGGTGATTTTACATTTTCATTCATTCAGTATTACAATACGCCTTTATTCGGAGATTTGGCCAGCCATGTTTTACCTGATAAATTAATTCAACCTGTTTTTAATGATCCGTTTGGATTTCATTTGTTAACTACTGGGGAAGCGCATTCCAATCCCAATCGTTTTTTTGCGCACTGGGCAGTAGCGAATTATTTTCAATATTTTCCGCTATGGTTACAAAACTTTACCAATCCCATCAATTCGGTCTATCTGGCCAGCGCAATTGCAAAGCTGGTCATTCAGGTATTGTTTATTTATATCCTTGCATTTTTTATTAGCGGAAGTAAAAACCCGGCTAAAAAGAATTTTCTTATAACGGCTGTAATTATCGTTCCGTTATTTCAGGCTTACGGTTACTGGAGCAGAATGGGAATTGTAGATAAATCCATTGTTTACACCTTCTTTTATGCACTTCCTTTAGTGATGCTGATGCTGTTCTTTCTTCCTGTTTTTAACCGGTTGATGTACTGCAGAAAAATTGAAACCGTCCATTATTTTTACATGGTACCGCTTATTGTGATATTACCACTGAGCGGACCACTGATGCCGGCGGTTATTCTCATTGTTTCCTTTCTCATTATTCTGGATTTATTTATTCGTTCCGAAAAAAGAAACCTGATAGCATTTCTTAAATCTGTGCCAAATTCTTTTTATATCCTGCTGATTCCAATCAATTTGTGGAGTTTATATTCCCTTTTTCTGGGTTTTTACAACTCAAATTATAGCGGTGAAATGATTTCACTGACAGATCGTTTCTCCAGATTACCGGAAGGGTTGTTCTCACAGCTTTTTCATTCCCTTGGTTTTCCATTGATGCTTTTGTTTATTGGTATTAACACCTGGCACATCAAAAGAATCAATAATCGTGAAGGGAAAAAACTTATTCGCATATTAACCTGGATCGGTATTTTCACCTTATTGTATATTTTTCTTTTACCATTTGGAGGATACCGGCCCTACCGTCCGAGAATTATCCGATACGATACCTTCATGCCGGTTACAGTTGCTCTAATCTACTACTTTGGCGCATCAACCTACTTTTTAATCAACCATTTTAAAAAAAATAACAAGCAAAGATATGTTGTTGCAGTTCTCCTTTGTCTCCTGGTATTCACTTTTGCCGATATGAAGGGCATCGGCAGAAACCGTTGCGAAAGGCAGGCTTTCGAAAAAATGGCCCGTTCAGACGACAGCCTCATCACAATTCCCAAAGATTGTTTTGTTTTGTCCTGGCAAAATATGCACGATTACAGACAGTCGGAGAAAAAAGCAGAACTTATTTATTACTGGAGAATTACAGATAAAATAATTCTTTTCTCCAATGAATTGTGAGTATAGCTGGCAAAAATAACGATGAATACAAAAATTTCAAATTAAAACACAATACGCTTGATTAATTCTTTTATTTTCAGGAAATTTGAATAAAAATCAAAAGTCATGCGGTCTATCGTTGCAATATTTCTTTTGACAACTGCTATAATACCTCCATTGGTTGCGCAGGAAAACAACAGAGGTTTTGAGTTTAATTTTTCGCTGGTGCATCCGTCAAAACGCCTGAGTGAATATAAAATTTCAGCTGATCCGACACTTGAAGTTCTCTATTTTATCTCCTTATCAAAAAAAATTTGGGTTGCAGGCGGGTTGTTTGCACAAGTGGGGAAACACAAATGGGTAGAACTGGATTCGCACCCTTTTTATGATGGCTGGATGTGGCAACGTGGACGGGCTGATTATTCCCGGCAACTCGAATTTTTCAGTGTGGGTATTCCGGTTAGAATTGGATTGAATTTTTACAATTCGCTTTTCAATTCATTTTTTTTGGGATTTACCGCCGGCAACCATTTAAAACTGGAAATGGCGGATTACCTGCATTCTAAATTTATTGCTGATTTGCCTGTTTACCCTTATTTCAATTCTATTTTTTGGGAGCTGAATTTTGGATTGAGAAAAACACTTCTCAGAAAAGGGAATTTTGCCATTTCGCTTTCACCATATGCCGGATACAGGAAAGAAAGCCCAAAAAGATTTCATGCTATGGGACGTTACGACTATTTCTTTTTTGGATTAGGAGTAAATTCAAGGCTCGGAAGATAACACTTCAATTCAACAATATGGCAATTTAACTATTTTACCGTTTTTCAATTTCACAGTTTGGCCATTTTTCAATTTCACAGTTTGGCCATTTTTCAATTTCTTCATTCATGAAACCGCCGGTAATATTCGGTTGGTGTCATCTGTGTCTGCCGTTTGAAAGTTCGGTTAAAATTGGACAAATTATTGAACCCGCTTTCGAAACACACCTGCGAAACCGAAAGTTTACCTTCAATTATCAGTTTGCAGGCATAACTGATGCGCATATCGTTCACATATTCTGAAAAAGATTTTCCGGTTTTTTCTTTAAAATACCTGCAAAAAGCGGCCGGATGCAGGTTGGCAATTCCGGACACTTTCTCCAGCGCAATTTTTTGCCGGTAACTGGTATTCAGGTAATGCATCACCCTGGTCAACCGGTCATCGGTGAAATCGTGATTTTGCCGGTGGTACAGCTCCCCTGCCAGCACTTTATACCGGCTGGTTTTGGCCATGCTGTTTAAAAGCTTCAGCAATAAAACAATGCGGTTAAAACCTTCCGACCCGGCGATGCTTTTAACCTGCTCCCCGGCTTCGACGGAAAATGGCGGCAAAAAACGGATTCCGCGTGAGGCGCGATCAAACAATTCCCGGATAGCATGGAACTCAGGAAACCTAAACAGGGATTCACAAAAAAGTTCGGCAGGAAACTGAATGACGATATAGTCTATCTTTTTTTTACTGTTAATATCGTGATAAGCTTCATCGCTCCGCCAAAAATGCGGCAAATTGCTTCCCAGCAGTGCTAGATCACCCGGGTAAAAATGTGCCACATTATCGGCAACAAAACTGGTGCCCGTACCCTCAATGACATACAAAATCTCATATTCGCTGTGAAAATGCCAGGGATAGGTAAAATGTGGCATCTTGCGCCATTTAACCTTTACTGCCTCACGCAACGGAAAATCGATATACTCCTGCATTACTTTCATGGTTCAATAGTAGCAAAAATGTTAAAATTGTACAAACTGTTGCTAAATTAATACTGTTTAGGAAAAGCTAAAAGAGTTAAATTTGAATGATTAAACTACAAATTGTAAACTATGACGAACCAACAATGGCAATTGCTGCTTGATACAGTACATGGAAAAACTCCCAAATCACCTGTTACCGGATTTATTATTGACAGCCCCTGGATTCCAGGCTGGGCAGGTGTGACCACGCTGCAGTTTTATACTTCCGAAGAAATCTGGTTTCAAACCAATAAAAAAGCCATCGAAACATTTCCCGACATCATTTTCCTGCCGGGATTCTGGTCGGAATTTGGCATGTGCACCGAACCCTCGGCATTTGGCGCCAAAATGGTTTGGAATGAATACAACCTTCCCCATGCCAATAAAATTATCAACGATATTTCGGAAGTCGCCAAACTGAAAGTGCCAAATCCAAAAACCGATGGACTGCTGCCGTTTATTATTCAGCGCCTGCTAAACTACCAAAAACCGATTCAGGATATGGGGCACGAAGTGAAATTCGCCATTGCCCGCGGTCCGCTGAATATTGCCTCGTTTTTGATGGGTACCACCGAACTGATGATGGGTTTTATGATGGACCCGGAAAACAGCCACAAACTGCTGGAAACCATTACGCAGTTTACCGTTGGCTGGCTGCAGCGTCAGAAAGAGGTTTTCCCATCCATTGAAGGCATTCTCGTGCTCGACGATATTGTGGGCTTTATTGGAGACGATGAATGCAAAAAATTTGCAGTACCTTACATTAAGCGTATTTTCAATGCGTTTGATTCCAAGCTGAACTTTTTCCACAACGATGCACAGGGATTAATTTCCACGCCTTATTTGAAAGAGATGGACGTTAATCTGTTCAATTTCAGCTTTGAACACACCATGAAAGAGATACGTGAACTGGGCGGACCGGAAATAGCGCTGATTGGCAACCTGCCACCACGCGATGTACTCGCTGCCGGAACACCGGAACAGGTGCGCGAAGAAACCCGGAAAATGGTGCAGGAGTTCGGCGATAAAAACCGGGTAATCTGGTCATGCGGCGGAGGAATGCCACCGGGTGTTTCAACGGAAAATATTAAAGCGTTTAAAGAAACAATTGATGAAGAAGCAAAATGAATAAAAACAAAGCACATAGGACACATCAGAACATTTAAAATTAACTTATGTGAACTAATGTGCCTATGTGGTTAAAATTAAAATTATGAAGATCATCCTACTATTAACAATCCTCCTGATAACAAAATTAACATCTTCTCAGGAGTTGAAAACATTTAAAATTCAAATTGAAGAAGATCGGATTGATGCGCCGGTTTCGGTTTCACTTGACGGGTTAAACTACAATACCGACAAGGGTTTCTTGACGCTATATGAAGTTACGGCAAACGGAGAAAAGCAGATACCCTGTCAGCTTGAATCCGGTTATTCGGCAAAACTTTGGTTTATTTTGGAAGGCGTTTCTCCAAAAAATTCAACCCGGAATTTTATCCTGAAAACAGAGGAAGAAACCCAAAAACTGAATTCAAAGGTGACAGTATCAAAAAAACACAAAGACCTCAGCTTACTGGTGAATGAAAAACCGGTTTTGAGCTACCGGTTTAAAACCACTTTCCCGCCCGAGGGAGTCAATCCGCTTTTCAAACGCTCGGGATACATTCATCCGCTATGGTCTCCTGGAGGAGAAGTACTTTCGCGCATTCAGCCACCCGACCACTATCACCACTACGGTATTTGGGGCCCTTGGACACTGACCCACATCGGCGACCGTGAAGTGGATTTCTGGAACCTCGCCAAAGGTCAGGGAACTGTAAAATTTGCCTCGTTTTTATCTGAAACAGAGGGTGCTGTTTTCAGTGGATTTAAAGCTTTGCAGCAACACATTGACTTTGGGGCGCAGGGGCCGGACCAGGTAGCCATGAACGAAATTCTGGACGTACGGGTGTGGAATATTTCAGATAAAATTTTTGTGATCGATTATACCACCACACTAAATAGCCCACTGCCCGACGGAATTATGCTCGATGCTTACCGTTACGGCGGTGGAATTGGTTTTCGAGCTACCGAAAAATGGCACAAAGACAATTGTACCGTGCTGACTTCTGAAGGAAAAACCAGGACCGAAGCCGACGGTTCGTTTGCAAAGTGGTGCATTGTGGAAGGGGAATCGGATGTAAACGAAGGTCGCTCCGGCATTCTTTTCCTTAGCCACCCGGCCAACCGGATGCACCCCGAGCCCATGCGCGTTTGGCCGCTTGATGCCAATGGCGGGCGTGGCGACATGTTTTTCGAGTTTTGTCCCATCCGGCACGAAGACTGGAAACTGGAACCCGGAAACGACTATACATTAAAATACCGGATGGTTGTTTTCGATGGAGAGATGAATGCTGAAACGGCAGAGAAATACTGGAATAGCTTTGCGAAAATGCCGCAAATTGAAGTTAAAGAATAATCTGTGAATCTGTGGCAAAAAAGACATAGCCACAGATTCACAGATTAATAAAAATAATGTTGTATCAGGAAGATATAGGAAAGAAAAAATGAAACAGTACAACGAGAAAAAATATCCATATCAGGAAGAAAGCTATAAAATCATAGGGATTTGTATGGAGGTTCACCGCATCCTGGGAAAAGGATTTTTGGAAATTGTATATAAAGATGCTTTGGAATACGAGTTTAAGTTGCAAAACATTCCTTATGAAAGAGAAAAGAAATATGAAATTGAATATAAAGACACAATACTGCCTCATTATTTTCATGCGGATTTTGTCGTTTTTGATAAAATTATTTTGGAAGTAAAAGCGCAACAAGGAATTGTAAAAAATCATATAAAATGGGTCATTAATTACCTTGCGGCGTCGAAATGTAAATTAGGATTAATTGTAAATTTTGGAGAAGATTCGTTGATAACAAAACGTGTAATACTATAAATCTGTGAATCTGTGGCGAAAAAAATCACAGCCACAGATTCACAGATTAAAAAACTTAATAAGAATGAAAAAATATACATTAATTTCTCTGATTCTTTTAACCACAATATTTGTGGCAACAGCACAACCAAAAGTAACTGCCGAACAGGTGGGCGATAAAATTGAATTCAGGGTGAACGGCAACTTGTTTACCAGTTATATTCTTTCTGAATTCGAAAAATATCCCTTCTTTTTCCCGGTGAACGGTCCGTCGAACGCCACAGTAACCTCCATGCGCAATGCCAATTATCCGCACCACAGCTCGCTGTTTTTTGGGTGCGACAAGGTGAATGGCGGCAATTACTGGCAGGAAGGTCTGGATGAGGGTCAAATTATTTCACTTCGGGCCGACATCCTCGAAACCGGCGGCGAAAAGGCCGTTGTTGAAAATGAATGCATCTGGAAACGGCCCGGCGCCGATGCACCCATTAAAGACAAGCGCATAATTACGGTTTCAGTGCCATCACCAGATAAATTTCAAATCGATTTCGATATTGTGATGGAGATGCTGATGGATGTGACCATCGACAAAACAAACCATTCGTTGTTCAGCGGGAGGATGGACCCCGATTTGGCAGTTATTAACGGCGGCACCATGATTAATGCTGAAGGCGAAACCGGCGAAAAAGGCACATTCGGAAAACGGTCGGCATGGATTGACTATTACGGAGAACGCATGGGGAAAACAGAAGGCATGGCCATTATGCAACATCCGTCAAACGAGTGGTTTCCTGCCCCCTGGTTTACCCGCGATTACGGATTCTTCTCTCCCACTCCCATGTACTGGCCTGAAAATGATAAAAACATCGTATTAAAAAAAGGAGAACAAATTAAGCTTCGCTATCGGGTATTGGTACACACGGGTGATCATTCGGAAGCAAAAATTGAAGAGGAGTTTGAAAAGTACAGCAAGGAATAAAAGGACGGAAGACAGAGGACGGGAGACGGAAAACCGGATTCCTGCAAGGAATATACTATTTTGATAAATTTTTATTTTTTGAAAAATGGGATTTAAATTTGAAAAATTAAATGTTTGGAACAATGCAATGGAATTTGGAGAGCAAATTAACGAATTGACTGACAAGTTCCCCAAAAAAGAAATTTACAATCTTTCATCTCAAATAAGAAGGGCTGGTGATTCAATTGCTTTAAATATTGCGGAAGGTTCAATCGGACAATCAAATTCTGAACAAAAAAGATTTTTAGGCTATTCCATCAGATCATTAGCCGAAGTAATAACGTGTTTGTATAAAGCAAAAATTAGAAACTATATTTCAGAAGATGAATTTCAAATACTTTACCAAATCTCTTATCAACTAATGAACATGTTAATTGCATTTAAAACAAGTATTAAATAGTTTAATTCAATTAGCAGACACTTGAACATCGGTCACCTATCATCGGTCATCAAGCAAACAAATTAATAATGAACAAAAAAAATAAATCATGAAAAGAAGAAACTTTATAAAAAACACAGCCGCCACAGCTGCCGGAGCCATGGTCATTCCCACCATTGTTCCCTCGTCGGTTTTTGGCAAAAACGCACCCAGTAACAAAATAAATATCGGCCAGATTGGCAGCGGAAGAATCGCCCGCAGCCACGATCTGCCGGGAGTTTGGAAATATGATGTGGCACGTGTGGTTGCCGTTTCCGATGTGGACAGTAAACGCATGGAAGAAGGCAAACAACTCATTGAAGGTTTTTACAATGAAAAAACCGGCAGCGACCATGCGGTGGATGTAAAAATGTATGCCGATTACAAAGAGATGCTGCTGAACAATGACATCGATGCAGTCATTATCAGCACACCCGACCACTGGCATGCCCAGCCGGCTATGGAAGCTGCCCTTGCAGGAAAGGACATCTACCTGCAAAAACCCAATTCGCTTACAGTTGAAGAAGGCAGACTGATGAGTGACATCGTGCACCGGCAGGGTGTAATTTTACAGATTGGCACTCAACAGCGTTCTTCGGCACAATTCCGCAGGGCCGCCGAACTGGTGCGCAACGGACGGATTGGCAAGCTGCATACTGTAAAAATCGGTTTGCCCGGCGACCCACCCGGACCGCTGTTCCCGGAAATGCCGGTTCCCGATAACCTGAATTTCAGCATGTGGCTAGGACCAACTCCCGAACTGCCCTACACCGAAAATCTGGTTCACCCGCAGGAAGGTTACGATCGCCCGGGCTGGCTGAGGCACGAAAACTACGGCGCCGGAATGATCACCGGCTGGGGACAGCATCATTACGATTCCGCAGCCTGGGGAATGGACACCGAATACACCGGACCTGTTTCGGTGGAAGCCATTGCAGAGTTTCCCAAATCAGGAAGCTGGAACGTACATGGCGACTTTTTAGTGAAACATGAGTACGAAAACGGTATTACAGTTTTCACCAGCGGCGGGTATCCCAACGGCATCCGCTATGAAGGAACCGACGGCTGGATATTTGTTACCCGCGGGCCCTACCGCGCAACGGAAAGCGATCCCATTCCGAAAGGAAGCACAAAGGCACTCGATGCCAGCGACCCCGAAATTCTGAAATCGCAAATCGGAGATAATGAAATAAAGCTTTATGTAAGCGAAGATCAGCATGGCAACTGGCTCGACTGTGTGCAGTCGCGCAAGCAGCCCATTTCTCCGGTTGAAATCGGCCACCGTGCCTGTTCCGTTTGCCTCATCAGCCATATCGCCATGAAAGTTCCAGGTATTTTGCAATGGGACCCGAAAGCGGAAAAATTTGTGAACAACGACCTGGCCAACTCCATGTTGAGCCGGCCACAAAGGTATCCATTCGGAACGAATTATGTAAAATGGTAAACTGCTGCTCTAACCAGATTGATTTATCTGGAAATTAAAAAGGGGGAAATGCGACCACATTCCCCCCTCTATTCAAAATAAATTAACCGCTTGTTAAATTATTTAATCGCAAAACTATGAAAATAAAATTTGTCGTTCAGTTTCTCAGGCATGATTCATCAATGCTTTAACTGAAATTAATATTCAATCGAAAACAATTCTCTTTTTATTCTTTTAACCAATAAATTTTTAATCTATGCGAAAATTTTTGATTCTATTCATTCTGAACATTGCATTAATCAACTATGCAATGGCACAAAAAACCGTTACCGGCACCGTTTCATCAGAAGATGGTTCGGCATTGCCAGGTGTAACTGTTGTTGTTAAAGGCACTACTGTAGGTGCAGTAACCAATGAAATGGGGCAATATTCTTTGTCGGTTGCCGAAGATCAAAATGTGTTGGTTTTCTCTTTCATTGGAATGAAACCACAGGAAATTGAAGTTGGAACACAATCTGTTATCAACGTCGTAATGCTTGCGGATGTAATTGGGCTGGAAGAAGTTGTAGCCATTGGTTACGGCACCGAGCGGAGAGGGAATATCACCGGTGCGATATCCTCTGTTACAACGCAGGACATCCAGGAACTGCCTATCATTGATGCAGGATCTGCTCTTCAGGGACGAGCTACCGGGGTTATGGCACTTTCTTCGGGCAACCGGCCCGGCGATGGTGTAACCATTCGTATCAGAGGAAGAAGGTCGCTAACTGCCACCAATGATCCACTGTATGTAGTAGATGGTATTCCGTATGAAGGAAATATCAACGATATTAACCCCAGAGACATCAAATCGATGGAAATTTTAAAGGACGCTTCTGCTACAGCAATTTATGGGTCGAGAGGCGCTAATGGCGTAATCCTGATTACCACAACCCGGGGGGGAAATTATCCGACTACCGTATCATATAACGGGTACTACGGGGTAACTTCACCTTTGGGGAAACCGGATTTAATGAACGGAGAACAATATACCCGGTTAAAGGAAGTTGGTGGCAGACCATTTACGGCAGCAGAGGAAGAAGCCATTGCACGGGGTGTTTCAACCGACTGGCTCGATCTTATTGTGGGTAACGGGTACCAGCAAAGCCATCAATTGGGTGTAAGAGGCGGAAGTCAAAAAACGGCATTTGCACTTGCTGCAAACCTTTTCAATGAACAAGCTGTAATTGAAACCCAGGGATTTACCCGCAAAACGTTACGCATAAACCTGGATCATCATGTTTCCGATCGGATAAGAGTGGGAACCTCCACACAGCTTTCCGACCAGATTCAAAATTACGGTTCGAATGTGTATGGAGGAGCCGTGAATATTTCCCCATTAGCCGAACCTTATGAAAATGGAGAAATGGTATATCAGCCGGGGGCTGACCCGCTTCTGTGGAACCCTTTGGCCGATTTTGTTGAAAATGCAATCGTTGACGACCGCACAAGGCTGAGGGTTTTCAGTAACATTTACGCAGAAATAGATATTTCAAACAGCCTGGATTACAGAATGAACTTTGGTTCTGACTATCAAAAATACCGAAGAGGTCTGTTTGAAGGAAGCTTATCGTCTGCCAGACAATACAGCACGCCCAGAGGGTTAAAAAACCATGAAGAAAATTACACATATACCTTTGAAAATATTCTGAACTATACGAAAGAATTTAATGAAAACAACATTTTAAAAGCTACCGGATTATTCAGTGTGCAGGAATCGAATTATGAGACGTCGATCATCGATGTGGAAGGACTTCCCTATGAACATCAGCTTTTTCATAACCTCGAAACTGCTGAGACCGTGCTTGATTATGATTCAGACTTACAGGAATGGGGTATCATGTCGTTTATGGGCCGTGTAAATTATGAACTAATGAACAAATACCTGTTCACAATCACAGGTCGTTACGATGGTTCTTCAAGGCTTTCGGAAGGGAAAAAATGGGGATTCTTTCCATCCGCAGCTTTTCTTTGGAGAATCAGTAACGAGAATTTTATGGCTAATCAAAGCCTCTTTTCTGATTTAAGATTAAGGGCCAGTTATGGTGTAACCGGGAATACAGGTATAGATCCGTATCAAACAAGGGGTGGCTTAACAAGAACCATTTATTCGTTTGGAAATGGTTCCGGTTATGGTTACCGGCCGGGAACTATCGCAAATCCTGATTTGAAATGGGAATCATCGGCAACAGCCAATATCGGTTTGGATTTTGGCTTGGGAGAAAACATTGCCGGTAATTTTGAAATATATCAAACCAATACCACCGATTTGTTGCTCGAACGAAAAATACCAATCACTTCAGGTTTCGACAATGTAATGGAAAACATAGGAGAAACCCGGAACAGGGGGTGGGAAATGTCGTTAACAGGCCGCATTGTATCCACCCGCGATTTCACATGGTCTGCCAACCTTAATCTGTCCGGTAATAAAGAAGAAATAATCGATTTGTACGGCAACAATACAGACGACGTGGGAAATGAATGGTTTATCGGAGAACCACTGACCGTTTGGTACGATTACGATAAAATCGGTATCTGGCAGCTCGATGAAGCCTCACAGGCAGCCGTTTATCAGGCACAACCCGGGCAAATAAAAATAAGAGATGTGGTTCCTGACAGCAAAATCAACGAAGAAGACCGGGTCATACTTGGCACCAACATTCCAAAAGCAACACTTGGGTTAGGCTCAAGATTAATGTACAAGGATTTCGAATTTTCATTTTTGATCCTGGGAATCTTTGGTCAAACCATTTACAACGAATTTGAAGTTAACCACGCTACATTGCAGGGCCGTTATAACAACCTCAATGTTGATTTCTGGACAGAAGACAATCCAACAAATGACCATCCAAAACCCGACGGAAGCCGTGAATATCCACTTTACAGCGATTCCAGGGGTTATGGGTCCGGAGATTTCCTTAAAGTTAGAAACATGCAACTTGGGTACAATCTGCCCAAAAGAATTCTGTCCAACATCGGAATCAAGTCAATGAAAATATACCTTAATGCCGACACACCCTTTATCTTTTCAGGGCTTGCCAGTAACCTCGATCCGGAAGCCTACGATGGCGAAATAAAAAGCGAAACGCCAAGTACAAGGATGTTTTCACTTGGTGTTAATGTTGATTTTTAAACTTTTAAACTTTTGAACTATGAAAAAAATAAAATATTTCATGTTGATATTCATTACAGCATCACTATTAATTGTATCATGTGATGTCCTGGATGAAGAGATTGTATCTGGTGTTACCGGGGAATATCTGAACACTCCCGATGGATTGCAGGCCGGTGTAAATGCAGCTTACGAACAATTACGTACATACTACGGGCAGGAACATGGATGTAACCTTTCCATTTTTGGCACAGATGAATATACCAACGGTGGGCACGGAGGATTCCATTATATGAATAAGTACGAAACCGGGCTTAACTCAGAAGCCAGCCCTGTCTGGACCTTATGGTCGAATTTTTATATTGCCATCAATACATGCAATGCGGTTATTGGGCGGGCTGAAGAAGTCGATTTATCTGAAGCAGAAAAAAACTCCAAAGTTGCTGAAGCCCGTTTTTTAAGGGCACATTATTATTTTACTCTCGTTGAAACATTTGGCCCAATCCACCTTACTCTGGAAGAAACAGTTGGTGTTGAAACCGAAGCAGAAAGAGTGCCGGAGGAAACTGTTTACCAGGCTATTCTCGATGATTTGGAGTTTGCCGTTAATAATCTTCCGGTAACCCAAAGCGAATTTGGGAGGCCAACCAAACCTGCTGCACAGCACATGCTGGCACTGGTTCACCTAACAAAAGGATATAAAAATTTTGGGAACGCCGATGATTTTACCACAGCAGCCAACCTGGCAAAAACTGTAATTAACGATTACGGACTGTCACTCGATCCCGATCCTGTAGCCCGTTACAACCACGATAATGAGCAGCATCCTGAAATTCTATGGTCTGTTCAGTTTAATGAAGATCCCTTGCTTACTCCGGAAGGAAATGAAACGCATTTGTATTTCCGGCCCTGGTATGAAGTTTACAATGATGGACTGAATCGTGCTTTGGGATATGGCTTTGGGCGCCCGTGGATTCGCTACAGGCCAACAAGTTGGTTACTTGAAAACTTCAGGCCCTACGATGTCGATTCCCGGTTTGTTAAATCATTTCAAACCGTTTGGTATTATAATACAACATCAGGAATTCCGGCAGGAGCCAGTGTTGGCGATACAGCAATTTTTCTTACCGGGAATGACCTTTCACAAGCCGAAGTGGATGCCATTGAAGCCCGCCTTCCTGGCGTAATTGCCGGTAAGAATCTCTACAGTTGGCACGAAAATGCCAAAGGGAAGGTTTGGTCATGGTTTACCGAAGACGGAACTGACAACAATAGCATTAACATTTTTCCAAGTCCCTGGAAAATTGACGACAATAAACGACCCTCGGTTAATCATCAGGAGGGATCGCGTGACCAGATTATTTATTCTCTGCCTGAAACTTATCTGCTGGCAGCAGAAGCGTTGCATAAGGCAAACAATAACAACGAAGCAGTGCAGTATATCAATGCAATTAGGAGAAGGGCTGCTTTTCCCGGAATGGAAAGCCAAATGGAAATCTCAGCCACTGATGTCGATATCGACTTCATTCTGGATGAACGTTCAAGGGAATTTTTCGGTGAACAAAAAAGATGGTTAGATCTCAAAAGAACGGAAAAATTGTTGGAGAGGGTGAAAAAATACAATCATGATGCTGAACCGAACATTCAAGATTATCATGTATTACGTCCGATTCCGGCAAATCAGCGTACCAGAACGACTAACGATTATCCGCAGAATTACGGATATTAGCGATTGCATTCAGGGAAAGTGGCAGAAAGTTGCCTTCCCTGTTGTTTAGTTTGGTTGGAACAGCGCCACTCCGAATAGGGTGGCGCTTTTTTCTTCAAAATATACCTTTTTACTGTATTTAACCCTGGAAAAATCTTAAATTTGCATTCTGTGTGCGTTAACGGAAACTATTTTAAATTTACCAGCAATGAAAAAAATACCATTAATTATCCTGGTTTTCACCATTTTGCTTTCGGCATGTTCGGGTGGAAGCCAGAAGTCGGAAACCACTGAATCGAAAACCATGTTTACAGGAGCTAAAGGAGAAGTAAAACTGATGACCCTCGACCCCGGCCACTTCCACGCTGCACTGGTGCAAAAAACCATGCTGGAACAAATTGACCCCATGGTACATATTTATGCACCCGAAGGCCCGGAACTGGAAGGACACATGAGTTTAATCAACAGCTACAACAACCGTAACGATGATCCCACTTCATGGGAAACCAAAATTTACACCGGACCGGATTACCTTGAAAAAATGCTGAGTGAAAAACCCGGCAATGTAATGGTAACTGCGGGCAACAACGCAAAAAAAACCGATTACATTCTGAAAACGGTGGATGCCGGAATCAATGTTCTGGCCGATAAACCCATGGTCATTAGCCCGGGGGAATTCCCAAAACTGGAAAAGGCATTTCAGGTTGCCGAAGAGAAAGGAGTTTTGCTGTACGACATTATGACCGAGCGATACGAAATAACCACCATCCTCCAACGCGAAATGTCGATGATTCCCGAAGTTTTTGGAACATTGGTAAATGGGACTGCCGATGAGCCGGCCATTACCAAAGAAAGTGTGCACCACTTTTTTAAATATGTTTCGGGAAGTCCGCTCAAACGACCGCCATGGTTTTTCGATGTGGAACAACAGGGCGAAGGCATTGTGGATGTGACCACACACCTGGTTGATCTCATTCAGTGGGAAGCATTTCCGGAAGTGGTTCTGAAAAAAGAAGACGTGGAAATTGTTTCGGCCAGCCGATGGACCACCGACCTTACCCCTGACATGTTTAAAAAAGCAACCCAACTGGATGAATACCCGGATTACCTGCAAAAGGATATTGAAAACGGAACTCTGAAAGTTTACAGCAACGGTGAAATCAACTACAAGCTGAAAGGCGTTCATGCCAAAGTATCGGTTATCTGGAATTTTGAAGCTCCCGAAGGAACCGGCGACACTCATTATTCAATTATGCGCGGAACAAAGTGCAACCTCACGATCAAACAAGGTGAAAAAGAAGGCTATAAACCCCAGCTTTACATTGAGGCAAACCCGGATGTGGATTTGATGGAATTTGCCGGATATCTTTACAATGCCGTTCAGGACTTATCTTCAAGATACCCGGGGCTTAAACTGAAAAAGCTGGACGAAAACCGCTGGATGGTTGAAATACCAGAAAAATTCAAGGTTGGCCACGAAGCCCATTTCGGACAAGTTGCCGAAAAATACCTCGGCTTTCTGGTTCAGGGAAGTATGCCAGGGTGGGAAGTGCCCAATATGATTGTGAAATACTACACAATTATGGAAGGAATGAAAGCAGCGATGTAAAACCCGTCTTTCTCCATCAAAAAAAACAGCAGACCATACAGGATTCTGCTGTTTTTTTTATTCCGGATTTCCATTCCGTCACAGGAAATCACAAATACCATAACAGTCCCTATTTTGCTCTTTGTCCAAATTACGGAATCATTGTCCCAATATGAAGCATATAATTGTTTTGTGTTTTATTCAAAGTGTTGTGTTTCATGGTTTTATGCTTTTGGCACTTGCATTGTATTATAGTTGGCACGCTTGAAGATGTAAAAAATTAAAAAATTTATAAACAATTAAAAAACACGAAATCATGAAAAAGTTATCAGTTATTATCGCAGCCGTTCTATTTTCTTTTGGAGTAGTAAACGCACAAACCGACACCAATGAAGCTTCTCACGGAGTTAACATTTCAATACCTACCGTATCTATCATCGACATTGAAGGACCGGATGGTGAATCACCTACGATTAATCTCACTCCCAGCTATGACGGGCTGGAAGCAGGTGCAGCAGTTAATTTTTCTTCTGCAACAAACAACGACCTCTGGTTGAACTACACCTCGATTGTAAGTCCTGACCAAACAAGAAGCATTAACGCTGCTATCACCGAAGGCAGTCTTCCGGCAGGAGTAAGCCTTAAAGTAGTGGCCGGAAGCGCCTCCGCTACCGGAAATGGCACCAAAGGAAGTCCCGAAAGTGTTATTAATCTTTCCTCAACCGCAGCACCTCTTGTTACAGGAATTGGAAGTGCTTATACCGGAGACGGTCATTCAAACGGACACCAGCTGACCTATACGCTGGATATGGCAGATGACAGCTACGCAAATCTTGTTGCTGACGACTACAGTGTAACCGTTACTTACACCATCACTGAATAAACATACTTTCAACAACAATATACCAAAGCAGGCAGAGATGCCTGCTTTTTTTGTCTCATTACAATCCTTCCATCTCTCCGGTAAAAACACTTCAGAATAAGAATCCCATCGCATTACCCGACACATCAATTTCCTGCCTGCAATTAGAATACGACAACAGTCCCTATTTTGCTCTTTGTTCAGGAAAAATACTCATGTCCCATTTTGAATCACAAAATAAATTTCGAAAAATACAACCAACTGCTTAACAGCAACTTACACTGCTTGGCATCAGGATTGATATTTAACTGGCACGCTTGAAGATGTGAGAATTAAAAAATTTATATACTATTTAAAACACAAAATCATGAAAAAATTATCATTTCTTATCGCAAGTATTGTATTGGTTTTCGGACTGTCGGTTTCTGTTACAGCTCAACCTGGTCAGGGAAACGGAGTCCCGGGACATGGGGGCATTAATAATCCCGGACACGGTGGAACACCTCCCGGACAGCAAAATGGTAACGGGGCTTCCTCCGGTGGAGGGTCGTCAACCGGAAGCGACATGAATGAAGCACAACATGGTGTTGAAATCACTATTCCGACAATATCCATCGTTGACATTGAAGGAACGGATGGTGAATCACCTGCAATCAACCTCACTCCCAGCTATGACGGACTGGAAGCAGGTGCAGCAGTTAATTTTTCTTCTGCAACAAACAGCAACCTTTGGTTGAACTACACCTCGATTGTGGATTCTGACCAAATAAGAAGCATTACCGCTGCCATCACTGGCGTTCTGCCTTCAGGAGTAACTTTAAACTTATTGGCCGGAAGCGCTGCTTCTACCGGGAATGGTACCAAAGGAAGCTCAGAAGGTGTTATTACACTTTCATCTACCGCAGCTGACCTTATCACAGGAATCGGAAGCGCTTACACCGGAGACGGTCATTCAAACGGACACCAGCTGACTTATACACTGGATATGGCAGATGACAGCTACGCAAATCTTGTTGCTGACGACTACAGTGTAACCGTTACTTACACCATTACTGAATAAACATACTTTCAACAACAATATAAAAAAGCAAGCAGAGATGCCTGCTTTTTTGTCTCATTACACCCCAACCTGTTCTGCGGTAAAAATATTCCAGAACAAGAGCTCAATCGCATTGCCTCACACATCGATTTCCTGCCTGAATCAGCAAAACAGCAACAGTCCCTATTTTGCTCTTTGTCCAAATTACGGAATTATTGTCCCAATATGAAGCATGTAATTGTTTTGTGTTTTATTCAAAGTGTTGTTTTTCATGGTTTTATGCTTTTGGCACTTGCATTGTATTATAGTTGGCACGCTTGAAGATGTAAAAAATTAAAAAATTTATAAACAATTAAAAAACACGAAATCATGAAAAAGTTATCAGTTATTATCGCAGCCGTTCTATTTTCTTTTGGAGTAGTAAACGCACAAACCGACACCAATGAAGCTTCTCACGGAGTTAACATTTCAATACCTACCGTATCTATCATCGACATTGAAGGACCGGATGGTGAATCACCTACGATTAATCTCACTCCCAGCTATGACGGGCTGGAAGCAGGTGCAGCAGTTAATTTTTCTTCTGCAACAAACAACGACCTCTGGTTGAACTACACCTCGATTGTAAGTCCTGACCAAACAAGAAGCATTAACGCTGCTATCACCGAAGGCAGTCTTCCGGCAGGAGTAAGCCTTAAAGTAGTGGCCGGAAGCGCCTCCGCTACCGGAAATGGCACCAAAGGAAGTCCCGAAAGTGTTATTAATCTTTCCTCAACCGCAGCACCTCTTGTTACAGGAATTGGAAGTGCTTATACCGGAGACGGTCATTCAAACGGACACCAGCTGACCTATACGCTGGATATGGCAGATGAAAGCTACGCAAATCTTGTTGCTGACGACTACAGTGTAACCGTTACTTACACCATCACTGAATAAACATACTTTCAACAACAATATACCAAAGCAGGCAGAGATGCCTGCTTTTTTTGTCTCATTCACATCAGCGTTCTTTGAAAAGGTAAGCATTTTGGAAAGAGAAAATCAGAATTTTGAACCTTTTAAATAGGGTTTCCGTATGAAACTAAAAACTACGAAGTTGGTTACTTTTGAGTATGAAATTCATGAGCGCCATATTACCTGTTTTGCTGATTGCTTTTATGCCGGGCATTTTACTGGCACAAAGCAACCAGGCCAACCACAAGGTAAATATTGAAATTCTCGAGGTAGCCCTGCTGGGTTTGGTTTCCGAAGATGCCGGCCAGGTAAACCTGAATATATCCGCTCCCTCCGAAGCCGGCAGCACCATTGACTTTTCAACGGCACAGCCCGACAACAGCTTCTGGATTAATTATTCATCCATCATCCGCAGTCAGCACCACCGCAGAAAGGTAATCGCTGTTATTCAGGGCGAAATTCCCGCCGGCGTACGCTTGTTTGTGGAAGCTTCGCAGGCAACCGGAAACGGCAACGGAAAACTGGGACAACCTGTTGGCAAAGTAGCGCTATCGGGCCAGCCTGCCGATGTTATTTCAGACATTGGAAGCTGTTATACCGGAGTTGGCACCAGCAACGGACACCTTCTTACCTACAGGCTCGAGGCGGATGAAGCAGGAAACAACCTGCAATCACTTACACAACAACAAGCCTCGTTGAATGTAGTTTACACGCTCACCGACCACAATTAACAACCTCTTCCGTATTGTTTTCTATTCAAAGTAATGTATTTTAGCAACTACAAATGTGTGTTGTTTTCACCAAAAATCATATAACATGAAACGTTATTCTGTATTAAAAAAGCTGGCGTTCTCAGCCCTTGCGCTGACTGTTTTGCCATTTATTTCTGTCGCCAATATCATTGTCTTAAACGGGCTTACCCACGAAAACCAGGTTCAGCCGGGTGAAACCTACCGTGGGTCGATTCAGATTCAGAATGCATCTGAAAACACCAAAAGTGTGCGTGTTTATCAGCGCGACTACTGGTTCTCCTATACAGGCGAAAGCAAACACGATCCGGCAGGAACTATGGAACGTTCAAATGCCGGATGGGTGACTTTCACCCCCGAATTGCTCGATTTGGCCGGGAATGAAAAGGCTACCATCGATTTTGAAGTGATTGTACCTTCGGAGTCCCTTTCCGGGACATACTGGAGTGTGATTATGGTTGAAGGCATTGTGCCGCCCGACACAACCAGCTACAGCAGCGGAGTAACCATCAATACAGCCATACGCTATGCCGTTCAGGTTGTTACTAACATTGGAGAAACAGGTACCAGCGACATCCAGTTTCTGGGGCTGGAACTCGGTCAGCAGGAAGAGACCCCGTTGTTGCATGTGGCACTGGAAAACACAGGCGAACGGATGCTCCGTCCCGAGCTGGCGCTTGAACTTTTCGACGAAGCAGGAAACTCGGCGGGAGTGATAAAAGCCGAACGCCGTAAAACTTTTCCCGGCACTTCGGTACTGATTACCCTGAGGCTGGAAGGAATAAAACCCGGCAATTATACCGGTGTACTTGTGGCCGACTGCGATGCCGACCATATTTTTGGCACCAATGTATCGTTTGAAATCTGATAATGACATTGTACCGGAATGCAATATTTCTTTATCTGACTTTTGCTGTTTTATGCCTGCATGGACAGCCCAATACTCCTGTTTCTGTATCTGCAGGAAAACCACAGGTGGAAATTCTTCCGGGACAGACCGCCAATCTTCCTTTTTTTATTGAAAATATTCAAAACGAGCCGATGTCGGTTACTGCTGTTTTGGAAGTACCCGAAAACTGGAAAATCATACCTCCCAGGCAGTCATTTGAGCTGAAACCCACCGAAAAAAAGTTTGTCATTTTCACGGTTCAGGTTCCGGCAGTTAATCCTGTGGGAAATTTTAATATTACCCTTAACGCATTTCAAACCGAAACTTTAAATAGTATTGGCACGACAACAGCAACTGTGTCGGTGGGCGAAGTTGAGAAAATATCCCTGATACTGGTAGAAGCGCCCGACCATGTGACAGCCGGAGAGAAAGCCTTTGCCACATTTTTACTTCAGAACATGGGCAACACCCAAAAAAAAGTTTTTATTGAAACCACCAACAGCCTGGTGGAAGGTCCGCAGGAAATTCCGGTTGAGCCTGGTGCGTCTGCACAGTTCAGGGTTAAAATTGAAACTTCGGCAGAACTGACGGATACCAGAAATGAATACTATACAGTCCGGGCGCTTGTTTCGGGAGAAGTAACCGAATCTGTTTTCAGAACCGTTATGGTTTTCCCATCCGGCGAAGGCCGACGAGACCTTTACTTTCGTTTTCCGGTTACTGCATCGGCAAACTACCTGGCTTCCAACCAAAGGGATAAGTATGAGCACGCATATCAGTTTGAATTTACGGGTAGCGGTGCGCTCGATACGGATGGCAAACACCGGATGGAATTCCTGGCACGGGGCCCCAACAACGCCAACCTTGGTTTTTTGGGACTCTACGACCAGTATTACATCTCCTACGAAAATGACAACCTGGAACTGTTTGCCGGCGAAAAATCATTCAGCTTTACACCGCTCACCGAATCGTCGCGGTATGGGTTAGGCGCCGAAAGCAAAGTTATTTTTAACAACGGCCTGCACGTAGGGTTTCTCTATGTGAAACCCCGCTTTTTCGGTGAAATACGGGATGAAATGGCCGCCTATACCGGGTTCGCTTTTAACGACAGAAACAACATAGAAGTGTATGCCGTTTCAAAACAGGTAACCAACACACCCGACCCCGTTTATCTTTTCAGTGTTAACTCGCAAATTCAGCCGTTTAAACGTACTTCTGCAGAAATTGAGCTGTCGGGCGGAACATTTTTGAACACCTGGGACCATGCCCTGCGTGCAAATATAAACTCGCAAATTTCTGTGTTTAACCTGGCCGGAAATTACTACTACACCGGCAAAGATTACCCCGGCTACTTTTCAAACTCCACTTTTTACTCCGGCAACCTTTCGGCAAGACTTTCCCCGAAAATAAATCTGGGAGTTTATGCCCGTGAAGATTTCGTCAATGCCCAACTCGATACTTTTTTTGTAACTGCGCCCTATTCCAAATCGTTTCAGGCCATGCTCAACTACAACATTGCATCCCGCAGTTATGTAAAGGTTTTTTGGCGCGAATATGAACGCAAAGACCGGCTGGCACTCGATAAATTTCATTATAAAACCCGTTCGGTAAACACACAGTTTAATCAAAAATTTAAAAAGCTGGATTACAATTTGCTGGGAGAATTTGGCGAAACCACCAACTTTCTGCTCGAACCCGGAAAAAACAGGCAAAACACCTACCGATTCTCGGGTAATTTTGCCTGGCGTTTTAATGCCAAACACGCTCTGAGAATGTTTGGAAGCTGGTCCAACATCAACCGTTTTGTTTCCGGAGAACAGCGCAACCTTACTGCAGGACTTTCAGTATCGAGCCAGATTGCCAAAAACCTGAAGGCAAACTTTCAGCTGCAAAATGCCTATAACATTGAAGACTATTACCGGAACCGCAACCTGATGCAGTTTAACCTCGACTTCACACCCGGCAGGAACCACCAATTGTCGTTGCGCAGTTTTTACACGCTCTACCGGCAGCAGACTGAAAATCCGGAGTTCACTTTCTCGGCCAGGTATGCCTGGCAGTTCGGAATTCCTCTAAAAAAAACAGTAGAAGCCGGTGACGTTGCCGGCAGGATAACACGCCAAAACGAAGAGCCGGTTGCTGACATCCTGATTTCGCTTCAAAACCGGAAAACCCTGACCGACAAAAACGGTGAGTTCAGTTTTAAATCCGTTCCAACGGGAATGTATATGCTGCTCATCGACCGCTCAAATATGGCCATTGACGAAGTTATACATATTCCCGAACCGATAGAGCTCGAAGTGATGGAAGACCAACTGACAACCATACAGCTAAGAGTTGAAAAAGGCGCACGCTTTACAGGAATATTCGAGGTGGAAAAAACCAGCGACCCGGCCTTGCGCGAAACCGACGTGAACACCGGCAATATAATCGTTGAACTGAGAAACGAATGGGAGCAGTTCAGAATCACCACCGGTATGGACGGCTCTTTTTCTTTCCCAATGGTCCGGCCCGGTGAATGGACATTCAGAATTTACACAAACAGCCTTCCCGGAGGATATGAAATTGAAAACCAGGTGACCACAATCCTGCTCGAACCAGGCCAAAACCAGCAAATAACGGTTGAGTTGAAACCAAGAAAACGAAATATTATTTTCAGATCGCTGGAAAATTCTGGCACCCTGCAACCACTAAACCGGCTGAAAAATGTAAAAACAACGGCGCCGGAAGCGGAAAAACCGCAGGAAGAAATCACAGAGCAAAAAATCCGGGAGAATCAGGAAACCTTCTACTCTGTTCAAATTGGAGCGTTCAGGAAAAAGCTCACAGGCGAATCGAACTATTTTGCAGAAGAACCGTACGATTTTGAAAGAAAAGCAGATGATCTGTATAAATACTACATCGGAAAATTTCTAACTTTTGGCAGCTCATTAAAAGAGAGAGAGCGTTTGCTAAAAGTTTACCCCGATGCATTCATCGTAAAATTTGAAAACCAGAAAAAAAAATCACCACAACAATGAAACGACATTTAGTTACATACAGTTTAAACCTGCTTCTTCTGATTCTGCCTCTCATTGCTTTCCCGCAATGGGACAACGGACAGATTTCCGTTTATTTCAGTTTACCTGAAGTGGCTCTTCTTGACATTGAACCCGATGGCAGCAACCGCATCCATTTCACGATGATTCCCTCCGCCGAATCGGGACGTCCAGCAGAAATGGAGGAAGTTACCGATGAAACGTTATGGATAAATTACACTTCGGCATTGCCTGAAAATCAGACATCGCGATCCATTACTGCCGAAATATCCCAAGGTATTGTCCCCTCAGGAATCCGGCTGTACCTGGAAGCACAGCGATACAGCGGAAACGGAAGAGGGAAAACGGGGCAACCGGCAGGAAAAGTGGAACTATCGAACCAACCCCGGCCTGTGATAACAGGTATTGGCAACGGCCTTACCGGCGATGGAATAATGAATGGCCACCAGCTCGTTTTTTCCGTTGAAATTTCAGATTATTCAGGAATTTCATCTGCCGGCGAAATGAATTTTATATTGCTTTATACACTAACCGATAATTAATTGACGATGAAAGTTACCTTATATTTCCTTCTGTTTTTCACCCTTCCCCTGCTGACTAAAGCCCAGGACCTTATGATTCAGACAGAGGGTGACGCCAACTTCAGTCACAGCCTCACCCCAATCAGCGAGGCCGGATTGGACTATCCTTCTACACTTGAGGCAGAATCTTCGATTCTTATTTCGGTGATTTACGATAACCTGCTGGACAAAAAAAACAACCCAAACGACAAGTGGAGGGTTCACCTGCATAAAACTGATATGGAATGGAACCCGGAACTTTCACTCGAGGCCCGGCGCACCGGAAGAGGTTTCAAACCAAACAATCCCGGAAATCCCAACATCCACGACGGTGATAATTTTCAGCCGGTAACCAATATTCCGGCCTATTTTTTCAGGGGCAGGGGCGAAATTGTACAAATTCCCGTCTCTCTGCAGCTGCGTGGTTTTTCAGTTACCATGGGTGCCCGCGATTTTGAAACCAGCCTGGTTTTTACGGTATATGATGACTGGTAAATGTGATTTCACCAGTCAAATTCAAATTCGTAATCAGTGGGATTCAGGCCCCATTTTTCGATCAGCCACCTGGCCGCTCTTAAATCATAACGATTCCGCGTCATTTTCGGCGAAGTTTTAATCATGTTTATCACCCCGTCTATCATTTCAGGGCTTTTCTCTTCAATGCAGTCGATGGCATTTAGTGCATGGCAACGGGCAAATTCATTCGGGTTTTCCAGTACTGAAAGCAAAGCCTTTTTCGCAGCTTCTTTTTCACCCAGGTTATAAAGCGCTTCCGCAGCTACGGTTGCCACGTTAGCCGATTCATCATTTAATACAGCCATTAACTCCGTTTTTGCGGGTTCGGCATCTTGTCCCAACAGGAGCAACCCGGTTGCACCCCAGTAGCGGATGGCACTTTCGTCGCTTTTCAGGAACGATTGCAATGCTGGCAAATTTTCAACTTTCTCAAGTGTGGCAACTTCAGCCGCATCCATAATGGGTTCCAAATCGATGCTACCTGATCGCATGTAATCGTACATGGGAGTATCTCCCGCCCGGTCAACGCGATCGGCTTCGGGTATAAAACCGGTGTCTTTTATCCGGCTGACCCACTCCCGGTTAGCGGCACGCATTCTTTTCAGAACGTCAGCGTATTCAGGGTTATCTGCCAGATTGTTGATTTCCCACGAATCGTTTTCCGTATCGTACAATTCTTCAACCGGTTTAGGTTCCCAAAATCTGCTTTGTATTTCGTTGCATTCCCCGTTCAGGTATGCCTGTTCCCATGAACGGATAGATGGCGCCCGCCATAGATATTCCAGATGCTGGCCATAAATGCGGTAGTGCATATAATTTCGAATGTACCGGTATTTGTGGTCGCGCACGGCCCGGCTCATGTCATATCGCTCATCCATTCTCCCCCTGAACATATAAGCATACTGCGGATCTTCGGTTTTTTGTTTCCCCAGAAAAGCGCTGCCTTGCATAAAATCCGGAATATCAATGCCCGCAATGCTGAGTAGGGTTGGCGCCAAATCCACAAAACTTATCAGCCGGTTCACTTTTGAGCCGGTTTTTTCCACCGGAAACAAATATTTGTATTTATCTGGTATTCGAACGATGAATGGCACATGAGTTCCGGTTTCGTAAACATACCGCTTGCTGCGGGCCAAAACACCACCATGGTCGCCATAGTAAAAAACAATGGTATTTTCAGACAGACCGGCATCTTCCAGTTCCTGAAGCTTTTCGCCAATCCAGGCATCCATATCTTCCACTTTGTCGTAATACTGCGCCCAGTCGTGCTTCATTGCCTCAGTTGCCGGATGGTGGGGAGGAATGGGAACATCGTTGGGACTGTGCCGGAGCTGTTCATCGGGAATGGAATCGTGCAGGCAGCTTTCATGCGAAATGGTGGTATTGAAAACGGCAAAAAACGGCTGTCCGGGCGCCCGGTTCTTGTAATGCGCCTGATTGCTGCTATCGTCCCAAATCAGGTTTGGGTCGATGGTCTCGGTGTTGTAATCGGTTTTTGAATTGTTGGTGCAATAATAACCAGCCTCACGTAAAAACTCCGGGTAGGTTTTCACAATTTCTGACTTTGGGTAGTAACTGCGCATGTGCTGATTACCGCCTGATGTGGCATAAATACCGGTAATAATTGTATTCCGGGCCGGAGCGCAAACCGGTGCATTGGCATAGGCGTGTGTGTATAAAAATCCTTCCGATGCCAGCTTGTCCAGGTTGGGGGTAGTGGCAAATGCATCGCCGTAGCAACCCAGCAGGGCGCTGTTGTCTTCGCTGGTAAGCCACAAAATATTGGGCAGCTCTTCTGGAATCTTCTCCTGACATCCTGAAAACGAAAATAACGCAAGTGCAGCAAATCCGGCGAGGGAAGAAATGGTCAGAAAATTCAGTTTCATTTGATTTGTTTTCGATTGGAAATTCTCAAATATAAAAAAGGTTCGCCGGATAATTACAAACACACGGAAAAAAATCCTCAGGTCGTCAATAAAAATTCATCCATACAATCGATGTGTATGGTAACTTCAAATGATCATTGCACGAAATTAAACGGTTTTTTTTGCCAGAATAAAAAAATATTGTTTTTTGCGATTCTCCCAAAAAACATCAACCTAAATCTGAAACTTTTGTTTAAACTAAACTCCGGTGAAATTCCGGATCAGGAAACAATTAAAAAACAGGTTTGAATGGCAAAAAAGGAGAAGACCAAAGGAGATTTTTTTAAGCGGATGCTTGACAGGGTGGAAGTGATTGGAAATAAACTGCCCCAGCCTGTTACTTTATTCGCAATATTGATGGTGGTAACATTATTGCTCTCGTGGGTTTTTGGCGGAGTAACCGTTGACCACCCTGGGAAGGCCGCGGGTTTGCTTGATCGCGACGGTAATCCGGTAGATACCATCGAAGTGGTTAATCTGCTTTCGCGCGAAGGAGTCCAAATGATATTTACCAAAATGGTTTCCACCTTCGCCAACTTTCCTCCTTTAGGACTTGTTCTGGTTGTAATGCTGGGCATTGGTGTGGCCGAATACACCGGAATGATTTCCGTAGGTCTGCGCCTGTTTGTTTCCAAAGTACCGAAATCCATCATCACTTTTTCAGTGGTGGTTGCCGGCATGTTGAGTTCAGTTGCCGCCGACGCCGGATATGTGGTGCTCATACCTATGGGGGCTGCTATTTTTATGGGAATGGGCCGGCACCCGCTGGCCGGAATCGGAGCCGCTTTTGCCGGAGTGTCGGGAGGTTTCGGGGCAAACCTGCTGCCTACAAGCCTCGACCCGATGATAGCCGCCTTTACCGAACCGGCAGCTCAAATCATCGATCCGGATTACACCGTAAACCCACTCTCCAACTATTACCTGATGGCTGCTTCAGTGCCGCTTATCGGGCTGGTTGGTACCTGGGTGACCGAAAAAATTCTGGTGCCGCGACTGGGGAAATACACTCCTGCTTCAGATATTGAAATCGAGAAAGAAAGTCCCATTACCCGCCGCGAGGTGAAAGCTCTGGTTTGGTCGCTTGTGGCTGCGCTTGCTGTTCTGGGGCTGTTTATGCTCACCATCATTCCTGCCGATGGCTTGCTGCGTGGCGACATAGACCCCGAAACCGGAAGACGCAGCTTCAAACCGTTTTACGATTCGCTGGTGCCGGTGATGTTTCTTGTATTTTTTGCAGCCGGACTGGTTTTCGGTATTGTGGCAAAAACCATAAAAACAGATAAAGATGTGACCGATATGACTGCCAAAAGCATGTCAACCATGGGCATGTATATAGTAATTGCCTTTGTGGCGGCACAGTTTGTCGCCTACTTCAACTGGTCGCACCTGGGCAGTGTGCTGGCCGTAAAAGGTTCCGACACACTCAATGCCATCGGATTTACCGGAGGTCCGTTGCTGGTGGCCTTTATTATTGTATCCTCGTTGGTAAACCTGGTAATGGGAAGCGCCTCTGCCAAATGGGCATTACTGGCGCCCATTTTTGTACCCATGCTTATGCTTATGGACTATTCGCCCGAAACCACCCAGGCAGCCTACCGTATCGGTGATTCCTACTCCAATATTCTCACGCCCCTGTTGCCTTACTTCCCGCTGGTGATTGTTTTTGCACAGAAATACGTGAAAGAGGTGGGAATCGGAACACTCATTTCCATGATGCTCCCGTATGCCATTGCTTTCGCCGTTGTAAGAATTCCAATGCTGTTAATCTGGATTTGGGCGGGACTGCCGCTGGGGATTGAAGGGCCGATTTATTATCATCCGTAATTTCTACTCGCACGTGCAGCTTTCCAGGCAGTCCACAATCTGGCTCAGGATTTCGTATTTCAGGTAGTAGAATGTGTTTTTTCCTTCGCGTTTGGAGCAAAGCACGCCTTTGTCGCGTAAAATGCCCAAATGGTGGGAGGTGGTGGACTGCTCGATACCCAACAGTTCGTGTATTTCGGTAACTGTAAGCCTTTTACCCCCCTCGAGATGCTTTAAAATGGCAATGCGCATCGGATGGGCTATCGCTTTCAGCATGTTTGCTGCCGTGTCTAATCTGTTGGCGTCCAACTCCTTGATTTCTACCATCTTCATTATTGTTAAAAATGCAAATATATAAATATTTAAGGATTATACTATGCAGGTTATTTAATTTATACTGGTTTTGGATAATTTGACTGAAGCCCGCTTTTTTTGATATTTTTATTCCTTTTTTCAACTAATTTATTCTATGTTCGTTATTGAATTTGAATAACAGGAATTTGCCGGATGACTAACATAAAATCGATACGAATACCCATAGAAAAAGAACTCAGGGATTTTGAACCTTATTTCAGAAATGCGCTGAAAAGTGATGTGCCGTTGCTGGGAACCATTCTGAATTTTTTATACCGCACCAAAGGGAAACAACTAAGGCCCATGTTCGTATTTTTGTCGGCCAAACTGCATGGTGAAACCAATGAATTTTCGCAACTGGCAGCCTGCTCGGTAGAGTTGCTGCACTCGGCCACGCTGGTACACGACGATGTGGTGGACGAATCCTACGAACGGCGAGGCGTCTTCTCAATCAATGCCCTGTGGCGGAATAAACTGGCAGTACTGGTGGGCGATTACATTCTGGCAAAAGGCCTGCTGCTGCAACTGGAACATAAAAAATACAATTTCCTGCACCTTATTTCACGGGCGGTTCAGGATATGAGCGAGGGCGAAATTCTTCAGGTGAAAAAAAGCCGCAAGCTCGACATCGATGAGGAAACCTACTTTAAAATTATTCGCAAAAAAACGGCTTCGCTTATTGCCACCAGCATGGCCATTGGCGCTGCTTCGGTAACCGACGATCCAAAAATTCCCGAAAAAATGTACCGCATCGGGCAGGATGCCGGCATCGCTTTTCAAATTAAAGACGACATTTTCGACTACCAGGCTAAGGGAATTATTGGAAAACCTACCGGCAACGACATCAAGGAAAAGAAAATCACCCTGCCGCTGCTGTACTTACTGAATAATGCCAAATTGGGAGAAAGGAGACGTATTCTGCGGCTCATCAAAAAGAAAAATAAAAACCGGGAAGTGGTGGAAGCATTAATTCAACTTGTAACTGAAAAAGGTGGAATTGACTATGCTACGGAAAAAATGAACGAATTTAAAGACAAGGCAGTTAATGCTTTAATGGAGTTTCCTGAAAGTGAAGCGCGCACATCGTTGATTGAACTGATGAATTACATCACCACCCGTAAAAAATAGGGGCCCCTTCCTGAACCTCCCCTAAGGGGAGGAAATTTTGGCCTCTGCCAAGTTGTACCTTTTACTCTTCATCTTTTAATTTCTGATTGTTTTGATGGCGATCTTTGTCGCGGGTAGATTTCTTTTCCAGATTTTTCAAAAAAGCTTCATTTAAATTTACACCGGTTTGGTTGGCCAGGCATATCAGCACCCAAAGTACATCGGCCATTTCATCGGCCAGATCATATTTTTCATCTGATTTTTTAAAAGACTGGTCGCCATATTTCCGGGCCATAAGGCGCGCCAGTTCGCCCACTTCCTCGGTTAAAACAGCCATGTTGGTGAGTTCGCTGAAATAACGCACGCCAACGGTTTTAATCCACTGGTCAACCATTTGCTGGGCTTCGGTTATTGAAAGCTGCTTTTTATTCATAACTTAAAAATCCTTTTGTTTCGAATCGATGATTATGGTCACCGGTCCGTCGTTTACCAGCGAAACATCCATCATGGCGCCAAAAATTCCGGTCCCCACTTTTTTACCAAGTACCGCTTCGATTTTGGCAATGAATTTTTCGTACATCGGCACGGCAAAATCGGGTTTCGATGCGCGAATATAGGAAGGACGGTTGCCCTTTTTTGTATTGGCATGTAAGGTGAACTGACTCACCACAATCATATCGCCGCCTGCGTTTTGCACCGAGCGGTTCATCACCCCGCTTTCGTCGTTAAAAATGCGTAACTGCACTATTTTTTTTGCCAGCCAGTCAATATCGTCTTCAGTATCGGCATCTTCAATGCCTAATAGAACAAGAAGACCATTCCCAATTGAAGAAACGGTTTTTTCGTCAACTGTAACTTTTGCCTCCGAAACTTTTTGAACTACTACCCTCATTTTACACCAATTTTCTGCTAAAATATAAATTAATGCAATGCATGAACCTTTCCTGAATTTTTTTGTTTATCTTTCAAATAAAAAATTAAAACAAAAATCAAAAAATTACTCAATTGTTATGAAATTAAGTTTACTAAAAATACTTCCGCTGGTTATACTGGCAGGATGTGCTTCGCAGCGGGGGTTGGAAACCGAAACCATTGTTATCCGCACCTCGCCCGAAAATGCTGTTCGAGAGCTTGAAATCGAATTTCAAAAAGGGAAAGCGTTTAATCATCCGTCGCTTGCCGTTTGGACAGAGGACATAGAGGGAAATTACATTGAAACGCTCTATGTTACCGGTTATGTTGCCAAAGGCAGGTTTGGTTTTGGCGAGGTTGAACCGGGAAAATGGAAAAATGAACCGGGCGATGTTCGCCGGCCGGCTACCCTGCCCTACTGGGCGCACAAACGCAACATACAGGCGCCCGACGGTTTATTTATTCCTTCGTCGGAAACAGCGGTGCCCGATGCGCTTACATCTGCTACACCCCGAAGTAATTTCAGACTGGAAACAGCTACAAGTTACTCAGAGGGAAAAAAATTCAGGGTGCTGCTCGAAATCAACCAGGCCTGGGATGCCAACGAGTTCTGGACCAACAACAAATTTGAAGGCGACATAAACTACTTCGGTTCATTGCAGCCGGCGCTGATTTATGCGGTTACTGTTAACCCAACCGACCCGGAAACGGATTACCACCTGAATCCCATCGGACATAGTCATCCCACCGGTGCCAACGGAGTGCTCTTCACCGATTTAACAACCCTGACCACAGCCAAAGAGATTACACATAAAATAATTGTACGATTGAAATAATTCATAATCCCAATTCATAAAAAAAAGAAAACCATGAGAATCATTCATATTATCTTGCTCATATTTATATTGCCAGTCATCGCTTTTGCCCAAAATGCATCCCTGAAAGGTCGCATAGTGGATGCGGTGAGTAATGAACCGCTGCCTTTTGTGAACGTAATTGTTTCGGGAACCACCATAGGTACCATTACCGATATGGACGGGAATTTTGTGCTGACCGGTCTCACTCCGGGTTTTGTTCGGATTGAAGCATCTTTTGTGGGCTACAGAAGGGCAATTTCTTCGGAAGTGGAAGTGAGTGCTGCCCGGGTGAATTCCGTTGAAATACAGATGGAAGAGCAAAAAGAACAAATAGCGGAGGTCACTGTAACCGCTTCACCCTTTCGCAAAACCGAGGAAAGCCCGGTTTCGTTGCGTAGTATTGGTATTGGAGAAATTGAAAAAAGCCCCGGCGCCAACCGGGATATTTCCAAGGTAATTCAGTCGTTCCCCGGTGTGCAGTCCACACCAGCATTCCGCAACGATGTAATCATCCGTGGTGGCGGGCCGTCCGAAAGCCGGTTTTACCTGGACGGGGTGGAAGTACCGTTTATCAACCATTTTGCCACGCAGGGCGCCTCAGGCGGACCGGTGGGAATTATAAATGCCGATTTTTTGCGTGAAGTGAATTACTACTCAGGCGCTTTCCCCGCCAACCGCGGAAATGCGCTGAGTGGCGTGCTTGAGTTTAATCAGATTGACGGGAACAGTGAAAAGCTCAAATTCCAGGGAACGCTGGGCGCCTCGGAAGTGGCCGCTACACTCGACGGACCCATCGGGGAGAAAACCACGTTTGTGTTTTCAGCACGCCGATCCTACCTGCAATTTCTGTTCAGTGTGCTCGAGCTGCCCTTTCTGCCCAATTTTACCGATTTCCAGTTTAAAGTGCGCTCACGAATCGATAAAAAAAATGAAATTACTTTTATTGGACTAGGAGCGGTAGATGTGTTCGACCTGAATTTGGGAATTGAAGAACCGGATGAGCAGCAAAGTTTTATTTTAAGCAGCATTCCGGTAAATGAACAATGGAATTATACGCTGGGAGCTGTTTACAAACATTTCCGCGACAACAGCTTTCAAACCGTGGTTTTAAGTCGCAGTCACCTGAATAACGGGGCTTATAAATATTTCGACAACGACGACAGTTCTGAAGAAAACAAAATTCTGGATTATATTTCCGAAGAGATTGAAAACAAACTGCGGCTGGAAAATTCAAGTCGGTTTGATGGATACCGATTGAATTTCGGGGCCAACCTCGATTTGGTTACCTACACCAATTCCACACAACAGCGGCGCTTCTATGGCGACGGCATTGTAAATGTGGATTACAACACCTCGTTGAGAATGGTGAAATGGGGGCTTTTTGCACAGGGAAGTAAAAGCATTTTTAATGAACGGTTGTCGCTCTCGCTGGGCATCAGGGCCGATGCCAACAATTATTCACAGAGCATGAACAACCTGCTGGAACAATTGTCTCCGCGGTTTTCGGCATCGTACAGCTTAACGCCCCAGTGGAGCCTTAACTTTAACACCGGAAGGTACTACCAGTTACCACCATATACTTCGCTGGGGTTTCAGCAGAACGACATGCTGGTGAACAAACAGAACAACCTGAAATACATTATGGCTGACCACCTGATTGGCGGGTTGGAATACCGGCCGAGGCAAACGGTTTTATTTACGTTGGAAGGTTTTTGGAAAGGATACCAGGACTACCCGTTTTCGGTAAAAGACCAGATTAGCCTGGCCAACAAGGGAGCAGATTTTGGCGTTCTGGGCGATGAAGAAGTGGTTTCAGAATCGGAAGGACGCGCGTATGGCGCAGAGTTTCAGGCACGAGTAAATGCCACCAGCGGTTTTAACCTGAATTTGTCGTACACCTGGGTACGAAGCGAATTTCTGAACGGTTCCAATGAATACATTCCAACAGGCTGGGATTCCAAACATTTACTTAATGTGACCTCGACTACCGAACTGAAAAACGACTGGCGTGTGGGCGGCCGATGGCGCTTTGTGGGCGGTTTACCTTATACACCATACGATTTGGAGCGCAGTTCGCTGGTAGAAGCATGGAATCTGTCGGGAAGCCCGTATTTCGATTTTACCCGGCTAAATTCAGAACGGTTTGCGGCTTTTCATCAGTTGGATGTGCGCGTTGACAAGTCGTTTTACCTCGATAAAATTACCATGAAATTTTACATCGACATTCAAAACCTGTACAATTTTCAGGCGGAACAACAGGATATAATCGTAAGGGAAACCGACGACAACGGCAATTTTATTTTGACCGACAACGGCACACGCTACCAGTTTCGCAGGGTTGCCAATACTTCCGGGACTGTACTTCCTACTATCGGAATTATTTTGGAGTTTTAACATATTTTTCTGAATTTTTCGCAAAATGTAAATTACAATTTGTAAATTGCAAAATGTAAATTACAAATTATAGAAAATGAAAATAAAAAGAGCGAAAACGCCTTTCCCTACATCGGGATATTTTGGCCCGGAATATTTTTGCGACAGAGAAAAAGAAACTGAAATACTTAAATCGAACATCAAAGGAAACCAATCCACAACATTGGTTTCTATTCGCAGGATGGGTAAAACCGGGCTAATTAAAAACCTTCAACATTCAATGTCCGATGAAATAATTTGTATTTATGCTGATATTCTACCAACCGAAAACAGTGTTGACCTGGTAAATACACTTGCAAGTGCAATCCTTAATTCAATTTCGATTAATGATAAATTTGGCACAAAAATCTGGAACTTCATAAAATCCCTACGCCCGGTTATTTCCTACGATAGTTTATCAGGCCAGCCAAATGTTTCTTTTAACATTGACCTCAGGGAAACAGTAACACATATCGACGCATTATTGTCATTTCTCGAAAGTCAGAATAAAACTGTATTATTTGCAATCGACGAATTTCAACAAATTTTGAACTATGCAGAGTCTAACACAGATGCATGGCTGCGAAAAATAATTCAACAATTAAATAATGTAATTTTTATATTTTCCGGAAGTCAGCATCACCTGATGCACGAAATTTTTTCCAATCCTGGAAGACCCTTTTTCAGAAGTACTTCATTTTTACAATTAGATAAAATTGAATCTTCTGTTTATGAGGAGTTTATATTGCAGAAATTTAGTGAAAATAAAAAGGAAATTTCACCGGAGGTGGTAGCAGAAATGCTCAACTGGGCGAATGTTCATACGTATTATGTACAACTCATTTGTAACAGGGTTTTTATAAATTCAGAAAAAAAAATAACCCGTGATACATGGAAACAAGAAGCCCTTAAGATTTTAGATGAACAAAAAATTATTTTTTTTGGATATCGCGATTTATTAACCAAACAACAATGGAATTTATTAAAAGCCATTGCCAGCGAGCAGGAAGTTTATTCTCCAACTTCAAAAGAATTTATTATGGATTATAAACTGGGAAGTCCGGCAACAGTTATGCGCTCACTGGAAGCTTTGCAGAAAAAAGAACTGATTTACAGTTATTATAACTCCGAGGGTAAGCTTTTTTACAGCATTTATGATGTTCTTTTTCAACGTTGGATTCAGAAAAGTTAATTTTAATGCTCTGCATTCAATTAAAAAATAACGACCCGTATTTTTGCCTCGCGGCTGAAGAATATTTACTGAAGAATTTTTCGGAAGATATTTTTATGCTCTGGCAAAGTAAAAACACGGTGGTGGTGGGAAAACACCAGAACGCCATGGCCGAAATTAATTATCCGTTTGTGCACCAAAACAATATTACAGTTGCGAGGCGCATTTCGGGAGGTGGAACGGTTTTTCATGATGCGGGGAATGTGAATTTTGCTTACATCAAAAACGTCAGCAGTCCGGCTGAAATCAGTTTTAAGCTTTTTACCCAGCCGGTTGTGGAAGCACTGGCCAAACTTGAAGTTACGGCAACTACTTCGGGCCGAAACGATTTGCTGGTAGATGGCAAAAAAATTTCGGGAAATGCTGAACACATATTTAAAAACCGGGTGCTGCATCATGGAACTTTGCTGTTCAATTCCAATCTTGAAACACTCGGACAAGCTATTAAAGTGATTCCGGGAAAATATTTTGGGAAAGCGGTGCAGTCGAACCGCAGCCCGGTTGCCAACATTTCGCAGTTCCTGAAAACCCCAATGACAACCGGCGAATTCATTCATTTTTTGCTTGACTTTCAACTTGAAAATCCTGAAAACCGATTTTATAATTTGAATGAAAACGATTTACTGGAGATTGAAAAACTTTCCTCAGAAAAGTTTAGAACCTGGGAGTGGAATTTTGGATATTCACCAAAATATTCGTTTAAAAACGAGGTGAAAATTGATGGAAAAACACTCTCAATTCGGTTAGAGGTAGAAAAAGGGGTGATTGTGGGAGCGGAAATTGGGGGGGAGTATTTTGATAAAGAAGAATGCTTGCAAATTCAAAACCTCCTGATTGGACTAAATCATTTGTATTCGAGTATATTAAATGTTATTCAAGAACAAAATGTAAGAATTTCAAATGCATTTTTGGGCTGTTTATTCTGATGAAACAGAAAGAATATCATCAGAAAAATGAAATAGAAGAATACCAATCAGCGAGGTTGAACTTATATCTTCGATTTTGATTTTTGAAAGACTTTTGATGCAATTGGAAAACTCGGTTTTCTTTTCTCTTTTAGATTCAATAATCCCTTTTATAAAAGTAACAACTCCATCGTTAATTTTACTCTTAAAAATAGGGTGTAGATTATTGGAGTGATTTGGTTGTACCAGCGTAAAATAAAGGGCTCTTGCAAAAAAATATTCCTGAAAAGATTTATGAGCAAATTTAAGTGTTAACCCTTCTGTTTCTCTTTCTCTCAATGGTACTAATGGTGAATTCATTATCAATTCTGAAATCCTTAATTTAAATAATTTTAGTATTTCTTCTTCAAGAACCTTTTCTTTTAATGAGGGCAATAGAATGCATTCATTTTCAGAAGAAATCAAAAACATTAGGGATGCTGCCAGTTCAAGAATTGAAAAAATTGTACTTATCACTTTTTTGCTATCTTCTTTTTTTGCTAAACGTAATGGGGTTCTTGTTTTGTCAGAAAAAATACTTATTCGATCATAATTGTATTTTTTAATTAGATACTGTTCATAAATTTCAGAAAGGCTCCGTTTTTTAATCTTATTATTATTAATATCAAAAATTAACATTTTTAAAAAAAGTGGCCGTTTTGGTATGTCTCCATAATACTTGTTGTACTGATTTTGATTCACCAATTTCTTAAATTCATTTAATCTTGCCTTTTTAGCAATTGAAATATCTTCTTTTTCTAAAAAGTGATCAATAAAATTTAAGATTTCTATATTATTCCATTCCGTAAGGAATAAAAAATCTGGTTTCTTTATTTTCCTTAAAGCAAATTCAAAATTACCCTGTTTATCATCCCAGAATTCTTTACGCATAGAAAAAATACAGGCGGAATTAAGTTTGGAGGTACTATTAAAAATTCTCTGCAGCGACACCTCATCATAGGCAAAATGATGTTCGTCTAATCCATCAAAAAGCAAAATTAAATTAGAATTATTGCTTATCATTTTTTTAAATACCCCAGCCATTAATATGTTATAATTTTCAGTATAATTAAATTCCTTACCATCATAAAGAATTTTTAAAATATTTCTTCCTATTTCATTGGATGAGCAAAATGCATTTTTACTAACCTCAATTATTCATAAAAAAAGGGAGTTTGTTACCTAAAAATTGCTGAAGTATCAGTATTTTTAGGGTGTACAACAACAAACATCCCGTAGCAATGTTAGAAAAAAAAATTGAAATAAACCAAA
>Ga0334892_1000361_pt1 | contig 59880 bp, 49 predicted proteins | sample GraSluR3_MG_4_FD_207213 | JGI IMG/M metagenome (GOLD analysis project Ga0334892, IMG submission 207213) | Sludge microbial communities from methane-producing bioreactor in Wageningen University, Netherlands - Granular Sludge_15_04-R3 | ecosystem: Engineered > Bioreactor > Anaerobic >...
CAGGAAAAATGACCGAAATAGTCACTTTGAGACAGAAAACAGTGGGTGGATGCAGAACAAATTCATCTCAATACAAGCATCAGGAGTTTATGCAATGGTCTTTAAAATATTGTAGGCAGAGCTCATGAAACTTCGTGACTTGACCCCCTTTGTCAGACAGACAGTCTTGCTACTGATGGTAGCTGCGATCTTCAATGGAGCAGTCCTATCACTTGGTCAGACCCAGGATATCATTGCCCGCAAGGCACTTAATGCTAAAGACTGGCAATTGATGCTCATGACCATGATTTGGCCGATATCAAATTTCTTGTCCATATGGTGGGGCAGGCTCTTTGAAAAGTCACGCCACAAATCTCGCTATTTCTTGGCGGGCGGGGTGGTCGGACGCCTGACTTTGCTCTATGCCATTTGGCTGACTACGATGAATGAATATCTTCTACTAATGGGTTTGCTTTACTCTGCCAATTCACTTCTTATACCGGCTCAGAATAGCATCTATCAGCACAATATTCGCCCCCAAAGGAGATCTTCAATCTACGGCTATACCATGAGCCTCAGCATGATTGTCTCCGTCTCTCTGACCTTTGTAGCCGGCAGAGTATTGGACATCCATGAGGCCAGTTTCCGCTGGATCTTGGTTATCACCGGCATAGCAGGCTTCATCAGCAGTTTTCTGCTCTCGCGCATCAAGATTCAAGAGCCCCTTGTTGATACTCCCAAGATGAAGGAAGCCCTTAGCATCAAGGATACTCTCATGGAGCCCATCAGGCGCAGTCTCTCACTGATGAAGTCAAACAAACCGTTTGCTGCGTTTGAGCGTAGCTTTTCCATCTATGGCATGGGTTTTATCATGATGATGCCGATCATCCCCATCTATATGGTAGATCGTCTTCAGATGAGTTATACAAACAACTTTTTGGCAAAGGGCATCCTGTCTCAGGTAGGGATGCTCTTTTTGGCACCTCTTTTTGGGAGGCTTCACGATCGTATGCACCCTTTCAAATTCATTGGTATCAGCTTTGCGATCCTGATGATATTCCCACTTCTGATGGTGCTATCTTCCATCTGGGCAGGAGAATCCGTCACAGCTGTGATCATCGTGTTTATCGCATACACTATATTTGGTTTGGCAATGACAGGGATAAACATGGCTTGGAACATGTCTTCGATATTCTTCGCCGGGAATGAAGATGCTGCCATGTATCAAAGTGTGCATGTGACCCTGACAGGTGTCCGCGGCATGATTGCCCCGGTCTTGGGTTTTGTCCTGCTTAGGGTTTTTGGAATCGAATCCGTCTTCTGGGTCGCATCAGGATTTCTTGCTATGGCTTCCCTGATGAGTTTTCGGGATTATCGACGCCTTAAAGACAAGCTTGCAGAGATCATTCCCCATACATGATCCCAATCTTCCCCTTTTTGTGGGATTTGCTTGACAGAAAACTGAGAGGATAAACTATATCTACACTACTTTAAATAGGGATTTCACATGAGAAAAAGACTTTTAGTTTCCACAGGTGGTGGAGATTGCCCTGGGCTCAATGCCGTCATTCGCGCGATAGTAAAGCGCGCCTCTCTTGAGAGCAATTGGGAGGTATTGGGCTCGATAGATGCCTTTGATGGACTGCTCAGAGACCCCATCCATCTGGTAGATCTCACACCCGATCTTGTTGCCGGCATACATGTCAAAGGCGGCACAATCATCGGAACAACAAACCAAGGGGGACCCTTTGCTTGGCCTGTCAAAAATTCTGATGGCAGCTGGGGCACCGTGGATAGATCCCAAGATTTTATGGATCGCTTGCGCTATCAAAACATCGATGCTGTGATCAATATCGGCGGAGATGGCTCTCAAAGGATATCCCAAAAGCTTTTTGAAATGGGCTGTCCAATCATAGGAGTTCCCAAAACCATCGACAATGATCTTTCGGACACGGATTTTACCTTTGGTTTTCAGACTGCTGTGGAGATTGCCACAGATGCGGTGGACAAGCTTGTGACTACCGCGGCAAGCCATCACAGGGTCTTGATCCTGGAAGTAATGGGACGTTATGCGGGCTGGATAGCCTTGCATGCCGCTATCGCCGGTGGGGCAGAGGTCTGCCTGATCCCGGAGATTCCATATGATATCAAAAAAGTATTGGATGCCATCAATCAGCGGGTAGACAAAGGCAGAGGATTTGCTAACATAGTCATCGCTGAAGGCGCAATACCCATCGATGGAGAAATGACTTACAGTCAAAACGATCGTCCGGGAGCCATGAAGCAACGATTGGGGGGAGCCGGATTGAGACTTTCCCAAGAGCTGCAAGATGCAGGCTGTCCGATCGAGATCAGAGAGAGCATTCTGGGACACCTACAGCGCGGAGGAACGCCCAATGCTTTTGACCGAATCCTGGCATCCCGCTTTGGAGTCGAAGCTTTTGAGATGGTCCTGCAGAAAAAATGGGGACACATGGTTTCCTACAGACATCCGGACATAAAAGCGGTACCTATCGCCGATGCCATTAAGGACTACAACTTGGTGGATCCCAAAGGCAATCTGGTCAAGACCGCTCGTGGCTTAGGCATCTCTATGGGTGACTAGTCCAATCTGCTACAAATGATATGATAATTTTAGAACAAAAATAAAACATGGAGGCTAAAATGCCAAAAGTCCTGATCGCAACAGAAAAACCCTTTGCCGCTGAAGCAGCTGCAAAGATCAAGGCAGAATTGGAAAGCGCTAAGTATGACTATGAATTCTTGGAGTCCTACACAGAGCTTGAGGATTTCTACAAAGCAGTCGAAGATGTGGATGCCCTCATCATCCGCAGTGACAAGGTCACGGAAGCCGTTTTGGATCGTGCCAAAAAACTCAAAATAGTTGTTCGCGCCGGAGCCGGTTATGACAACGTGGATCTCAAAGCAGCATCGGCTCGCAACGTAGTGGTCATGAACACACCGGGTCAAAATTCCAATGCTGTGGCAGAACTTGCCATCGGAATGATGATCTATATGGCCAGAGGAAAATTCAATGGTAAAAGTGGATCTGAGATCGCCGGTAAAAAACTGGTGCTCTATGGATATGGACACATCGCCCGCTTGACCGCTCGCATGGCTCAAGGCATAGGTATGGAAGTAGCTGCCTATGATCCCTACATCGCCAGCGAAGTTATGAAAAATGACGGCGTCAAACCACTGGCTAAGGTCGCAGATATCTTCAAGAATGGTGACTACGTATCTTTGCATATCCCGGCTACCGCTGAGACCAAGAAATCCATCAATTGGGATCTCCTGTCACTTCTGCCGGATAATGCTACTTTGGTGAATACTGCGCGTAAAGAAGTGATCGATGAAGATGCTCTACTCAAAGCTTTTCAGGAGAAAAAAGGCTTCCGCTATGTGACTGACGTTGCTCCGGAAAACCTTGCCGCTATTAATGAAAAGCATGCTGATCGCATCTACGCAACTCCCAAAAAGATGGGTGCGCAGACTGCCGAAGCAAACATCAATGCCGGGATCGCTGCTGCAAAGCAGATCATTGGCTTCTTGGATAATGGCGACACTAGCTTCAAGGTAAACTGAACACATCCATTATGATTCAAGCGGGGGCAAATGCTCCCGCTTTTTTTTGGCATGTATAAGGCAATGCGGATATTTGCAAGAATATATTGAGCTAAATGCTTGCAAAATATGGGTTCCTCAACCCTTGCTCACCGCTCGCTCACCGGTCGGGACAGCAAGCGGTGAGAAGATAAGGACTTACACGATTTGCGGCTGCGCTGAAAATCGAATTGAGAGTTGAAGATTGAGGATTGAGAATTATGGGGTCGTAGTTGGGTAGCCACTTTGCGGCAAATCGAATGTACACTATACAATGTACGATGTATGATTAGGGTGTCGTTATGCACGTTTATGCCTTGGTATCTCCAACCCATAACTAGCCATCAAGATCTTGTCCATCTGCCATAATGGGCTATACGGCGACCGCCCCGACTTTAGTCATTCCGGGTTTGACCCGGAAACTATCTCAATATTTCAAGCTTCTTTCTGCGTTTGGGAGGATCAAGCGGGAGTCCATATTGCGCGGCAACGAGATGGGCATCACCGAAGTTTTCAAGCTTGTGAGAATCCGAGCCGATTGAAAAGAGATTGCCTCCAAGTGAGCGATAGATCTCAATGTATCTTGGTTCCGGAATGATCTCAGCAAATGGCTTCTTTAGTCCACTCAGATTTATCTCTAGGGCAATCTCGCGCTCTATAATCACTTTAAAAATCTCTTTGATGAGCTCTTGAACATGATCTTCATTCGGGGGAGCACCATAATAGCGCTTGTATACTCCAAGGTGGGCTAGCACATCAATATCGCAATCTTGAACTAGCTGGAGATTTGCCCGATAATAGTCCGAAATCTGATCCCTGCTTAGAGCTTTAGACATACGGATTGCTATGTTTGTATGATCCGAAAGAAAATGAACTGAGCCGAGAATGGGGAAGAGATCATATCCATTGATGATGGTTTTGGCATAGTCTCGTAGGAGATGATAATCTCCGATCTCGATGCCTGTCCTGAGCGTAATCTGAGAATACTTATCCCTGAGACGTTGGCAGAAATTTACGTAGTCTCTTAGTGATATGAGGCCATAGAGGCTGATTTCTTGGGGGAGTAGATCAAGGTGCTCTGTGATGGCTATATCATCATATCCCTGCTGAATAGCTTTGTTGATGAGATCATCAGCTTTAATAAAGCTATCGTAACTATATTCTGTATGAATATGATAGTCGTATATCATGTTGCAAAAAGAGCGGCACCAAGTGCGCCGGTGATTTCGGGATCCGGGGGAACGATTATCTTGGTCGCGAGCAGCTCGGCGATGCAATTTGCCAGGTCTGCTCCTTGTGCTACACCGCCGGTAAAGATCACATCCTCCTTGAGCGGCAGTGAGGACATTTGGGTGTAAATTCTGCGAGCGATACTCATATTGACAGCACGAGCGATATCTGCGACCTTGTTGCCACTTGCCAAGAGCCCGATGATCTCGGATTCGGCAAAGACGACGCAGGTGGAGCTGAGCGGGATTCGCTTTTCTGCCAAAGCAGCCAGGCGGGACAATTCCGATAGATCAGATTCCAGCTTGATTGCCGTCATTTCCAAAAACCTCCCGGTTCCGGCAGCGCATTTGTCATTCATCACAAAATCAGAAACTGAGCCATCATCATTTAGGGAGATAATCTTGGAGTCCTGTCCGCCGATATCGATGATCGTGCGAGCATGGTGGAAGAGGAAGAAGCAGCCTTTGGCGTGGCAACTTATCTCGCTCATGACCTTGTCGGCTTTTTTATAGATCTTGCGCCCATAGCCTGTCACACATGAGGATGAGATCTCGTCCAGAGACAGATGTTTAGCGGCTATGGAAAGGAGCTTGTCGACGCTGTCATGGGCTGATACTTCCGTGGATTGCCAAGCGCTGAAGGCAATCTGATTTGAGCGGTGGTCAAAGATCACAATCTTTGTGTTTCGAGAGCCGATGTCGATGCCAAGAGTCTTCATATTTATACCATTACGAATGTATTGTGTAGCTCTGAAGCCAGGTATTCTTTGATGAGCCGATTGATCAGATCTATGTCTGTAGAATTAATGCGCTCTTCCCTCGAGAGGAAGAAATCCAGCTCATAGCCCAAGGAGATTAGGTTTGCAATGCTGGCTGCTTTGAAGGAAGCGCTCTCATTGTCAAAGCGTGACATCGAGATCAGATAGCGTTTTGCAAGCCTCAGCTCTTCTTCGTGAACTCCATCCCTGAAAAGATCCGCCAAGATCTTTTGCATTGTCTTCAGGCATGCGGACTGGTGTTTGCGATCACAAAAGGCATAGGCATACCAAAATCCCAGCTCACTAATGGAAGAGAAATCAAAACCTGTCTGATATGCATAGCCATGTTTTTCGCGGAGAATGCTGTAGAATCTGGAGCTGAGATCTCCACCAAGGATGTGAGAGAGTACGTGGAAAGCTGAGTTTTCTTTGAAGTTCTCGGCAGGACACGCGGGCGCTCCGATGTGGATGATGGCTTGATCGAGTCCGCGATTTACTCTTCTGAGGCGAGGAGAGCCCAGCTCATAGCGAGCTTTAGCTGGGGCAAGAGGCAGGTAGCCGGCAGAATTACCCAGATGCTTTTCGCAGAGTTCATAGACTTCTGTGGGATTCATTGAGCCAACTATGGATAGCGCAAAATCTCTTCCCAAAGACCAGTCTTCATACCACTTTTCGCAATCTGCAATCTTGATGGCGGCAATGTCACCCAAGTTTCCGGTGGCACTATAGAGATTGTTTTCTTTGCCAAAGACTTGGTAGAACCAGCTTTTGTAAGCTACGCTGATGGGGTAATCGCGCTCACGACGGATATTGTCTGAGGCGGCATTTTTGAGCATATTCAGATAGTTCTTATCAAAGACAGGCTCAAGGATAATATCGCTGAGGATCTCCAGCAGGATTGGTAGATCGGTGATATCACATTTTCCTCTGAAGATGCTGCTATCAAGATGATGCAGGGCTCGGATGTTGAACCCGTGGATCCTGCAAAGCTTCATGATCTCCTCATGATCCCGCTTGCGCGTGCCATAGAGCATCAAGGCTGTGCCAAAGTAGTTTAAACCGGGTTTATGCTCATTCAGTTGCGACAAAGGGGCAGAGAGGGCAAAACCGCAGGTGCTTCTGCCCGGAAGATAATTGTAGATCAGCTTGACGCCATTTGCAAGAGTGAAACTATGATAGCTGGGATAAGCTCTGGTGGCAAAACCCCTCTCTATTTGATACTGAGCCATATCAAAGGCTGTTTTCGGCAAAACGTTGTTTTCTGGAGTTGGCACTTCAGCATCCTGAAGAGCATCCATTGCTTGCTGCGCTTTGGAAGAGGTTTTTTTTGACGATTGAATAAAAACTGCCATGTTTTTGGGCAGCCAATATCTTCGGATGGCGTCGCGCACATCTGATGCCTTAATGGAGTCTATATAGAGCCCATAGTTTTGAATGCGCGAAAGATCATTGTTAAACTCTTCGGCAGCGATGAGATTTGCCATCTGCTCTACGCTATCGAAGCTATAGAGCCAATTGTGGACAATGTCTTTCTTCACGAGTTCGATATCATTATCGGGAATAAGGCTGTGGCAAATATCGTGCCAGGCATCATGGAAAGTGCTGATGATCTTGGCTTCTGTGTCTATTTTTGAGATTGAAAAGAGCACTGCGCTGACTCCCGGCAATGTGCCGCACAAGGAGCTTACCTTGACGGATGAGCAGATCTTTTCTTTCTCAACCAGTCTTTTGTGTAGGATGCTCGATTTGCCGATGGCAAGATATCGGATCGCGATATGCAAAGCTTCACTATCTGGATGACTCTCAGGAAGTTCAGGAAGAGCAATAGCAAGATAATCTCGACCCTTTTTTGAGCGCACAAAGCTCCTAAAAGAAGAACTGCTATAGGGTTGGGGAATGTTCTGAGGCATTTTTGCCTCTTGCCAGGAACCGAAATTTCCCAAGAGAGAGAGCTGCAGTTTGGCGGGATCAAAATCTCCCACAGCGACCACAAATGCGTTTTGGGGAACGTAGTGAGTTCTATAGAAAGCATTTAGGCTCGCATGCGTGGCGTGAGTAATCGAAGCATAATCTCCCAAGACAGGGCGCGACAGGGGGTTGTCCTCAAAATACATGTTTTGGGCATATTCCAGAAAGTTCATTTCCGGCTCAGCTTCATATTGATGGATTTCTTCGAGGATAATGCTCTTTTCGATCTCTACGTCTTCCGGGCTAAAACAGGCTCGGAAAGCCATCTCACTGAGTAGCTGCATACCCATATCAAGCTCTTCGGCAGGAAGTATCAGATAGAAGCAAGTGGCATCAAAATCTGTGTAGGCATTGAGAATCGCACCCATCTCTGTAGCTTTGCGGCTGAGTTCATTGTCAGGAAAGTTTCTTGTGGATTTAAAAAGAAGGTGCTCCAAAAAATGGGCATAGCCATGTTCCTGGGAGCTTTCTTTGAGGGAGCCTACGCGGATGTATAGCTGAAGACAGATGATGGGATTTGAGCTGTCTTGCGCATAGAGCAGCCTCAACCCATTCTCAGCACGAAACTCGCTGAGTCTAAGTGTAGATTTTGCGCAGATCTTCATTTGTGAAGGCGAGAAATCAGCGCATAGGCATTGTGCAGATGGATGGACTCAGCGTTTTCAGACTCTACCAAGAATCCCGTGATGCGCTCATCTTGCTCGAGTTTGAGAGTTATCTCGCGAACTATGTCTTCGACAAACTTGGGATTGTTGTATGCTTTTTCGGTGACATACTTTTCATCAGGTCTTTTAAGCAGAGACCAGATCTCGCAAGAAGCGGATTCTTCTGCCAGCTCAATCAATTCTTCGAGCCATACAAAATCTTGATAGCGCGCCTTGATGGAGATAGTGCTACGCTGATTGTGCGCTCCGGCATTTGAAATCTCCTTTGAGCAGGGGCATAGGGAAGTCACCGGGACGCGCACACCGATCAAAAGATCATAGTCTTCTTTAAGAGAAGCGCTAAATTCACACTCATAGCTGAGTATTGATGATATCTTGGAGACCGGTGCTACTTTGGAGATGAAATAGGGAAATTTTATGTCAATGTATGCCGCTTCGGCTTGCAGAGACTCTTTGAGTTCGCTCAGAAAGCTCTCCAAATTACCGATTAGGGCTTCTTGGTGATAGTGGTGCAAGATCTCAATGAATCTGCTCATATGAGTGCCGCGCAGATGATGTGGCAGCTCCACATAGATGTCCAGATCGGCAACGGTGTGTTGGGTCTTGTGAGTTCTATCTTCTACGACTATGGGGTAACGCAAGCCCTTTACGCCGACCTTGTCTATCACGATCTTGCGTGAATCACTTTGGCTTTGAATATCCGGGATCTTCATAATTTTTCTTTGAAGTGCAAGTTCTTGATTCCTTCGCTCTTAAGAGATACGATGGAATCCCCCTGCAAATAGTAGATTATGGCATTTGTGTCTTCCCGCAAGCCGATGATCTGCATGGCAATATCAGGATCGATCGTGAAGAGAGCGGTGGACAATCCATCAGCTATAGCAGCGGTATCACTGATGACGGTGACTGAAAATACATTCCGGACGGGGTAGCCGGTGTGGGCGTCGAGGATGTGATGATAGCGATCTCCGTCATGCTCAAAGTATTGCTGATAGTCCCCGCTGGTTCCGACACTTTGATTTGGGATCTTGAGGCTGGCAATGGATTCATCTGAGCTTCTGGGATGCTGGATATAGATCAAAGGAGAGATCTTATAGCCAAAGAAGCACATAGAACTGCGGCTATTGATGAAGCCTTTGCTAAGCCCTTTTTCTTGCATGAAAGCCTTGGCTTTGTCCAAGATATAGCCTTTGCTGATGGCTCCAAAGGTAATCTGCATGTCAGAAGGTTTATACAGTGCATCGTGGTCGTAGCTAAGGCGGGAAAACCCGACCTTTTGAAGTGATTGGGAGATCTGGATACTATCGGGCGGGCTCGGCTCTTCCGCGGCAAAATCCCAGAGATCCCAGACCGGCTTGATCGTAGGATCAAAGGAGCCTTCGGACAGATCATAGAGCTCTTCCGAGATCTTGAGCAACTCATAGATATCGGGATCCATCTCAAAATGCTCTTCTTCTGAGGAATTGATCTGACTGATAAGGCTCTGGGGATCGTATTCATCCAGCTTCTTCTGCAGACTTGCAATGTAGGCAAAAACACTCTCAATATCAGAGCTGATCGTTTTTGACTTTGAGCTGGCAGAGATCTCTACAATGGTGTCCAAGATGTATTTGCTGCGGATATCGGAGTATTCCCTAGTGATAAAGTTGTAGGCACCAAAGGTGATGACGCCGAGGAGGATGATCATTGAGATTATTTCATTTCGAGTCATAGTCAGATCCTGTAGTCAAGGAGTTCATATTCTTCCAGCTTTATCACATAATCCCGGATGGCGTAAAACGCGAGTGGGAGAGTGAAAAGCATGGGGAAGATAATCAAGGTGAAGGCTAGGAGATTGAGCATTCCCAACACCAAAGCCAGCAGGTATATGTTCCAGCGCAGATCTCCAAAATGACGATATGACTTTTGCAGTGCCTTAAGAGGGCTAAGTTGGTGCCGCTCCATCAAGACCGGAGCGGGTAGGGCAATAGCAATCCAGTAGTTTATAAGGACTATGTAGACCAATCTTAAAATGGGATCACTGGCAAAGCCGGGGAAGCCAAAACATATCAGATAGAGGATTGAGATGATGACAGCATTTATTATGCTGAATTGATAGTATCTGGGATAGAGCTTTAGCCCTTTGATCACCTCTGCTATACTCAGTTGATAGTCTTGCTTGTGGCTGATGCAGGCAAATGGGATGAATATGAAGGGCAAGAACAGAGATATAATGACGGATTTGGTCATAAGGTTCTGGATCAATATCAGTGATCTGGAGACCTCATTATCGATGTATTGTGTAGTGATGAAGATGAGCACGGCTATGGGAATCACGCCTAAGAGGATGCTGAAGCCCATGGCGGGAACAAGGCTTGATATCTTGCCAACGAGCTTCTCACGGGTCTCCTTGAGGCTCTTCATGGATGCCAGCTCTGTCTTTATTACCGGACTTTGAAATCCGCATTTTGCGCACCATATATCGTGAGCTGCCAATTTGGCATTGCATTTTTTACAACGCATTGCTACTCCTTTAGCATTTTGACCATCCGCATGATGGACATTTGAGACATCCTTCCAGATGCTCGATCGATGAACCACAATCAGGACACATCGCTGAGGAAGATCGCGAAGTGGGCTCCTGGGCGATGATGGGATCTTCACTTGCCTGGATCTTGATTGACTTGACTTCGCTATTGACTTGTAAGCTCAGAAATCTCTCAAGGGCTTGGCCCACGGCATCTCCACAGGAAGTGATCATCTTGCCTTTGTGCCACATTGGAGATTGGCAGCGGATGCCTTTAAGCTGGCGAATGATGGCTTCCATGCGAATGCTTGATCTGAGAGCCAATGACGAAAGTCTTGCGATTGCTTCCAATTGGGCTGAAGCGCATCCACCCACTTTGCCCATTTGAATGAAAACCTCACAAGCACCTTGGGAATCGGTATTGATGGTCACATACATGTGTCCGCAACCGGTTTCCAGACGTTGAGTGATGCCATTCGTGATCTCAGGACGCTGCCTGGGGGCTACTTTGTGCTCGGGACTGCTTTTTTCTGATCGGGATGATCCGACCGATAGGACCTGATTGTCCCTGCTGCCATCTCGGTATACGGTTACACCTTTGCAGCCAAGCTGATAAGCAAGCAGATATGCTTCCTTGATGTCTTCTATTTGAGCATGATTTGGGAAGTTTATTGTCTTGCTGACAGCGTTGTCTGTATAGCGCTGAAAAGCAGCTTGCATGCGGATATGCCACAGGGGATTGATATCATGGGCTGTCTGAAAGATCTCCACAAGTTCATTGGGGATATCAGCAATGTGAGCCAAAGATCCAGTCTGACTGACTTCTTCCAGGAGCTCTTGAGTCAAGAGATTCCACTCTTCCAAGCTTGCTTCAAACCATTTATTTACATAGAGGAGCTTCTCTGTATCCATGACGCTTTTGACATAGACCAATGAGAATTGAGGCTCCACACCGCTGGAAGTATCTGCAATCATGCTAATCGTTCCTGTCGGAGCGATGGTGGTGTGGGTAGCGTTTCGAATACCATTTGTCTTGATGGCTTCGATCAGCGAATCCCAATCGCAGTGCTTCGCTTCACGCTTGAGATCGCCTGTCGCATAGATGCTTTTATCGAAGTTTGGAAAGCTGCCTTTTTGGATGGCAAGCTCCATGCTCCTGGTCTTGGCCTCAAAATCTACTATCTCCATCACCTTTGCTGCAAGATCTATGGCTTCTTGACTCATGTATGGTATCTTGAGCTGGTAGAGGGCATCAGCCCAGCCCATAATTCCCAGGCCAATCTTGCGATTTGCACTTACCATATCAGCAATCTGTTCCAAGGGGAATCTGGATTGATCTATGACGGAATCCAAGAAATCAACACTATCACGAACCACATTTCTTAAACGCTGCCAGTCCAAGTCGTCTTCCAAGACCATGGTGGAGAGATTAATCGAGCCCAGATTGCAGGCTTCATTGGGCAGCAGGGGCTGCTCTCCGCAGGGGTTTGTGGACTCTATCTCACCTACATCGGGTGTGGGATTGAACTCATTGATGCGATCAAGAAACACAATGCCGGGTTCTCCATTTTTGTGAGCCATTTCCACGATCAAGTCAAAGACTTCGGGAGCATTGAGCTGCCCCGCAATCTTGCCGGTGTGCGGGGAAATCAGGTCATAGCTTTCGCCATCTGAGACCGCTTTCATGAAAGGCTCAGTGAGAGCTACACTGATGTTGAAATTAGTCAGATCGTTGGGATCCTTTTTGCATGTGATGAAGTCCATGATCTGGGGATGATCAACATTTAGAATCGCCATATTGGCGCCTCTGCGGGTGCCGCCTTGCTTAACTGCGTCGGTGGCAGCGTTGAAGACCTTCATGAACGATATCGGTCCGCTGGAAACACCGTTTGTGGAGCGCACTCTCGCGTTTGCTTCACGAAGTCTGCTAAAAGAGAATCCGGTCCCGCCACCGCTCTTGTGGATGAGAGCGGCGTTTTTGACGGTCTCAAAGATGCTGTCCATGCTGTCTTCGATGGGCAAAACAAAACAGGCTGAAAGCTGTTGAAGATCCCCGCCGGCGTTCATCAAAGTGGGGGAATTGGGCAGAAAATCCCCACTATCCAATAGTGCATGATAACGCTCATACAACTCACTATCGCTAGCTGAGACATTGCCGGCGACACGCTTAATCAGATTATCCCAATCTTCTATGCAATCGCCTTGATCGTTTTTCTGAAAGTAGCGTCTTTTTAGAACAACCAGTGCATTTTCGCTTAGATGCATCCAATCTTCCTCACTTGGCCGGGAGAGCCAGGATCTCACGGGCCTGTTCAGGAGTAGCAATCGGGCGTCCGATTTCTTTGGCAATGCGCGCAAGTCTGGCAATTAGCTGCGCATTGGAATCTGCTACTACGCCTTTGTGGTAGAAGATATTGTCTTCAAAGCCGGCACGGATATGTCCACCTGTGACCATGGCGACCATCGACGTTGGGATGTGCCATCTGCCGATTCCGGCAACAGCCCAAGTAGCTGTGGGGATCTCGGATGCAAGATGCTCGATCATGTACATAAGGTTTTTGGGTTTTCCGCTCATTCCGCCGGGCACGCCTAGGACAAACTGGATGTGAAGGGGGGTGTGTGTGATTATTCCCTTCTTGACGAGACGGCTTACTACGTCGATCATTCCGGATTCATAGACTTCTACTTCCGGAACCACGCCATATTCTTTGAATGATTCGGCCAAGCGGACGATATCATTAGGGTGGTTTATGAAGATCTCGTTGCCAAAATTCAGAGTTCCGGCATTGAGGGTTCCCATGTCCGGCTTTAGGGCGAGAGGGGCAAGGCGCTTTTCGAAAGCTTCTCCGACAGCCCCACCTGTGCTAATCTGGATGATTACTTCGGGCACAGCCTGACGGATAGCAGTGATGGAATCTTCAAAGCGTTGTAATCTTTGGGTGGGAGAACCGTCGTCTTCGCGGACATGAAGATGGATTACGCGAGCTCCGGCTTCAAAACAAGCTTTGGCTTCTTTGGCCTGCTCCTGTGGAGTAATGGGAAGATTGGGTTGGTCTTCACGAGTAGTTTCAGCGCCGGTAATGGCGGCAGTCAAAATGATGGGTTCCATGTCTTTACCTCTATTATTATATTTAATTTTAGTCTATAAACCAGCTCTCATACAAACGCACACGCTTCAGAGAGTTGAGCCGATGGCCAAGAATCCTTTCGGCAATCCGGGCAAACTTGTCTTCATTGTCACTCACATAAAAGTTGTCTTTGCCCAAAACACCATCGTGTTCTTCAGGCAACAAGCTTTGCAGATATTCGGCGATGGCATTTGCGCTATCTACCAATCTCACTTCGTCACCCAGAAAATCCTGAATCGCATTTGCGAGCAGCGGATAGTGGGTGCATCCCAAGACAAGGGTGTCGATATCCTTATCAAGAAGTGGGCTAAGATATTCCCTAACAATGCTATGAGCCACGTGATGATCTTGCCATCCTTCTTCCGCCAGTGGCACAAAAAGAGGGCAAGCTTGCGAGAAGACCTCGGCTTGAGGCTCCCTAAGCTTGATGGCCTTGCTGTATGCTTCGCTGCGGATCGTGCCTTCTGTGCCGATCACGCCTATTCTTTTGTTTTTTGAATAGCGTATGGCAATCTCGCTGCCAGGATCTATCACGCCGAGAATCGGTATATTGGTCAGATCCTTAAGCTGAGGAATAGCCACGGAGGATGATGTGTTACAAGCGACGATCAGGCTTTTGATCCCCTGCTGCAACAAGAACCTGGCATTTTGCACAGAATATTGAATGATCGTATTTGGAGACTTAGGTCCATAAGGGACTCTGGCTGTATCGCCAAAATAGATCAAGTCTTCCTCCGGGAAAGTGTCGCGAATCGCTTTGTAGACAGTCAATCCGCCGACTCCGGAATCAAAAATTCCGATAGGTTTTTTCATCTGGTTTTCCTAACATTACTCTTTCTTCTATTACCAGCTTTTTTACGAGCGGGTCTGGCGTCAACCCTAATTCTTTGGGATCTTCCTCTTTTGGGAGTGATGGGTCTTTGCACGTTGTGATAATGAGTATGGGCATCAGCTCCATCCATCAGCTCAAGATAGACGTCATCACTGACTTCCATGATGCGAACCTTGAGGCTATCAAGGAGCTCAAACGAGTCCGAATTGCGCATGTTTACAAAGCGCATCTGACGATCATTGTATTCCCACTTGCCTTTGCCAAATTGGTCTTTCTTCAGCACAGCCGTAACCGGCATCTCATTTAGCCTGACTATAGCTGAAGAGCTATTTGTGGATACCAAGAGTCCTGTAAATTCCTCTCCGACATGATCCTTCATATATGTGGCGCTATATACTCTTTCGATGTCACGCTCTGCAGAATCTGCTTGAAGTTCTTGCTCGGATGCCACACTAGCCCAGTGCTTTATCTGTTGCACGCTGAGTCGTTCTTTGCTGCTTTTGCATATGTGGATTTTGCAGAGATGATGCACTACAAGATCGCAGAGACGACGTATCGGGCTGGTGAAATGGGTATAGTCTTCCAAAGCTAATCCAAAGTGCCGAACGTGCTCAGTCGAGTATTTTGCTTTCTTCATACTACGTAAGATGATGCGATCAAATACTCTGTGATAGGTCTTATCGGGAAGACTATAGAGGAGATGCTGTATGCTTTTGTTGAGATTCTCCTTTTCAAGGTAGGCAATGCCGTAGAAATCCAGAGTCTCTCTGAGCTTATCGATCTTCTTTTGGTCAGGATCTTCATGAATGCGATACATACTGGCATTGGCTTTGCGAGCAAGGCTCGAAGCTGTGTATTCATTGGCTACCAGCATGCAGTTCTCGATCAGCTTGTGACTTTCAGTCTCTTCTGCTACTCCCAGATGATGCACAAAGCCATCAGAGTCATACTCATACTCGATCTCAGGAAGATCAAAGAAGATATAGCCGGCTTCCTTACGGATCTTGGTAAGCTTGCGAGAAAGCTCCCGCGCATTATCCAGAGCTTCGGTAAGAATAGGGGAGAGCTGATTAGGCTTGCCATCAAAGTATTCATCCACTTCTTCATAGGCCAAGCGGCTATCGGATCGGATGACGCTCTCATAGAGCCTTTGCCGGATGACTTTACCACTATTGTCAAACTCACTCTCAACCGTCATGGTAAGCTTGTCCTCATTGGGTCTAAGGCTGCAGATAAGATTTGACAAGCGTTCCGGGATCATGGGGATCACTTTCTTGGGAAAGTAGAAGCTATTCCCTCTTTTAGCTGCTTCGCCGAAAGTGGCGCTACCGATTGGCAGGTAGTGAGCTACATCCGCTATGTGTACCCACATTTTCCAGCCTTTTTGAGTTCTTTTGATTGAGATGGCGTCGTCAAAATCCTTGGCAGATGCAGGATCGATGGTGAATGTGAAAAGATTCCTAAGATCCTTTCTTTTCTTGATCTCCGCCTCATCTATATCTTCGGACAGTGTAGCCACTTCACTTGTGACATCATCAGGAAACTCGAGTGGAAGCTGATATTGACGAATTACAGCAAGAAGCTCCACATGGGGATCTCCGGACTCTCCAAGCACTTCAGTAATCTTTCCAACCGGCATTTTCCCACTCTGAGGATTTCCCCAGTTGGTCACCTCTAGGATGACTTTCAAGCCGGGCTTAGCAACACCCAGGTCAGATATCTCAAACCAGTTGTGTATCTTGGGGTTGGAAGCTACGAAGATCCACTTGTTTTTCAGCTTAGATACATCCCCGGGGATCAGATGATTGGCGCGTTTTACTATACGTCTTACAATCCCATACTCTTTGTTGCCGCGTCTGGTCTTGGTTTCGATCAAGACAGTATCATTGTGATAGGCATTGAGAGTATCCTCACTATCCACGAAGTAGTCCTTATCCTTTCCACGCACAAAGGCAAAAGACCTATCGCGGGCTAAGGACGTGGCATCAAACTGACCTTCAATCATGTTTGGGCTCACTTGCTTAGGTGTCTGTTCGGCATTCTTAACAGATGCGCCAGCAGGTTGTCGCTCCGGTTCACGGCTCAGTCGATAGCGTTTGCGTTCTTTAACGAGTTTGCCGTCCAAAAGCATAGCTGCGAGGCTCTTGCTCACAGATGACTTAGTCTTCTTAGTAGAGCCTGTGAGAGACACTATCTCACTATAAGTGTATCCTTTAGGATATACATCCTCTAGTATGCTTATTATTGTATTCTCTATATTACTGTCTTTCATATGTATCCTCAGTATTTACGGCCGATCTTTTGGTCAAGGATAGCTAGTAACTCGTCTTTCTCAGCCTTGGTTTTGGAAAAACGTAGGGACTGCCCCCTGAAGGGATCCAGTCTTCTGGGCATCCTAAAAGTGGATAGCATTACTCCACGTTTGTCCATGTAATAGCAACCAAAGTCACTGTATGGTCGCCGTATATTGATGAAGATATATCGAATATGTACCTCTCTTTCATAGAGGAAATACTCAGTGATGATAAAATAGGGGAGAAGGTTGGCGTAAACCAAGATTAATCCCCCAAAATAGAAGAATGGAGTGTTCCAGCTTAGGATCGTTATCCGATAAAGCAAGACTGTAAGCAGGACCAAGAAGAGAATCAGGAGAACTGAGTCACGGGGTCGTTCGGCAAAGGGCCATGATTTCCAGCTAAGCAATGGTTTAGGCGACATTCTGTACAATCTCCCTGCATTTTTCGATTTCTTCTTTAATGATAAGCACATCATGGAAAGTCTGGCTGTTTGAGAACTTGGATCCAAGCGTGTTTGCTTCTCTATGCATCTCTTGCAAGATAAAGTTCAGGGTCTTTCCGATGTCCTCATCGCTTGGCTTATCAAGGGTCTTGATGAACGTCTTGATATGGGATTCCAAGCGCGTAAGTTCTTCCTGAATATCATATTTATCTACATAGATCGCCAGCTCTTGCACGATTCTTTGCTCCATGTTTTCCAGCTTGTAACTGCTCACGATCTCAGAGATTCTTTTGTGCATGTTTGCAAAGAGGTTTTCCTTATATGGCTTCACCTGTGATGCCACTCGATCAAGGGCCTCACTGATAGGCGTCATGGCACTAAGCAGCACCTTTTTGATATCTTCGGCTTCCTTTATCAGCGTTGCTTGAGTTTCCACTAAGGCTTCATGAAGTGCATCACCTAATAACTGAACCATATCGGGATCTTCTTCGACTTGATTATCACATTGAACAACGCCGGGTTCATCCAGAAGGTATTCTAAAGTAGGGGGAGTCTCTATGCCAAGCACAGCTTGAGCCTGTGAGATGATTTCTTGATACTTCTTGAGCTTATCAACGTTTAGGCGCAGTTTTGGCTCTCGGTAGTCATTTATGTTTACCCTGATCTCGATCGAGCCACGGCTGATGTATTTCGGCGTCAGTTTTCTTATGGTAAATTCAAAAAAGCCAAGCTCTCGTGGGAGGTAGATCTTGAGATCCAGATATCTTCCATTAACGCTTTTGATTTCTATATTACATTCGATATTGTTGCGAGTAATGTGGCTTTTTCCAAAGCCGGTCATACTTTTCATTTAAACTCCATGCCTATAGTCAAGTGGGGCAGTGTATTGTGGGGCACGCCCACAACATTCACCCAATGGTTTACATAACATGTCTTAAGTTAAACCCAGTAGGCTAGTCGCAGATTAGCGTGCCGGCCGTCGCATTAACCACTCTTGCCCTGACCAAGCTGCCTATCTGGGATTCTGTTCCGCTTAGGACCGCGATCTTAAAGTCACGAGTCTTGCCGGAGATCTTGCTCTTGGACTTTTTGCTGAAGTCTTCGACGTAGACTTCGACTTCTTGTCCGATTTGTGAACGATACTTTTTCAGAGTAATCTCCCGTTGCAGATCGATCATCTTTTGCAGCCTGCTTAAGCGAATCTCTTCCGGGATCTGATCCTCGTAATCTGCAGCCTCAGTACCATCACGCTGACTATACTTAAAACAGAAAGCATAGTCAAACTCGATCTCACACATTGCGGAAAGTGTTGCCTCAAATTGCTTTTCAGTTTCACCCGGGAATCCGGCAATCAGATCCGTAGTAATTGCGATATTCGGCATCGCGCTTCTAAGTGTTTTGATGCGAGAAAGATATTGCTCATAGCTATATGATCGATTCATACGCTTTAGGCTTTCATTATCACCGCTTTGCATGGGCAGGTGGATGTGCTCGCAGAGGATCTTGCTTTGAGCCATAGTTGAGACCAGGTCATCTGAAAGATCCTTGGGATGCGATGTAACGAAGCGCAATCGAAGGATGCCCTGGAGGTCTTGCTCGATGTTTTGCAAAAGTGACGGGAAATCCATTCCATTCCAACTGTAAGAATTGACATTCTGTCCAAGCAAAGTAATGTCAAGCATGCCATTAGCAACTGCATCACGAATGTCGGATACTATATCATTGTATGGCCGGCTTCGTTCTCTGCCTCTCACATATGGCACGATGCAGTAGGAGCAGAAGTTGTTACAGCCACGCATGATGGTGATGAAGGCACAGTATTGCCCCTGATGCAGTGGCATAAGGTTTTCATAGACTTCTGAAGAATCAAAGTCCAGGGAGAAGCCTCCGTCATCAGCCAAGATCTTTGGGAGCTCCCGATACTGATCCACTCCGACCGCATAGTCTATGCCAAGATCTTCATTTATGAGCCTCTTCCCTATTCTCTGTGCCATGCAGCCCAGAAGCACGATTTTGAAATCCTTGTTAATGACTTTGCGATATCGCTCATTGGAGATCCTTCCTAGGACGCGCTGCTCGGCATGATCACGCACAGAGCAGGTGTTAAAAAGAAGAATCTCTGCTTCGTCAATGCTATCCGCTTGGGCATATCCTGCATCTGAGAGAATGGCCGCCACAAGTTCACTATCAGAGACGTTCATTTGGCAGCCGTAGGTTTCAATATAATACTTTTTCACAATTTCATCCTGTTTAGATGCAATCTCAATTCCGGCACAGCGTCAAGAATCTGGCTGAGAGTATCCGGTGAAATTGTCTGTCTTGCATCACAGATGCTTTCGGATGGATGTGGTTGGCATTCTATCATCAGTCCATCTGCACCTGCAGCCACAGCCGCCAAGGCAAGGGAGGGCACCAGATCACTGTTTCCGGCTGCGTGAGAGGGATCAATGATGATCGGCAGTGAACTCTTGTTTCTCATCACCGAAATCGCTGATATATCAAGTGTATAGCGGGTTTCCGGCTCAAATGTGCGAATACCGCGCTCACAAAGGATCACTCTGTCATTACCATTTTCGATGATATACTCGGCAGCGGCTAACCACTCATCATATGTAGACGCAATTCCACGTTTTAGGATCACCGGATTGTCGACCCTGCCGAGTAGCTCCAAGAGCGGATAATTATGCATGTTCCTGGTCCCAACGACCAAGACATCAATATTTTCTGCCATAAACTCGACTTTGTCTGTCTGGGTAACTTCTGATACAGTGATAAGATCAAGTTCCTTCCCGACATTAGCGAGGTGGATGATGCCGGCATCACCAAGTCCGCGAAAACTATGCACAGAAGTTCGCAGCTTATAGGCGCCACCTCGAATCATCTTGATACCACGATTCTTCAGATCTAGAGCTGCTTCATACAGGGTATCATAATCTTCAATAGAGCAAGGCCCGGCAATCACATTAAAGTGCATTGGGCCAAAGCTTAAGTCATTCATTTTATCCATTTTGCATATCCCATTGATATTCCATCATTGCAAACCATGAAATTATGGCTGCCATATCTGTCCAGTAATAGCTTAATCAAAAGTGAAGCTAGATAGATCGAATCCTGTTCATAGCGATCTTCAAAGAGGCCTTCATAGCCATGCAACTGATCTATCTTCGCAGCATTGATAAAGCTTAGCATCTGTTCGCGACTGAACGTCATGAAATCTATGCTGAGCAGCTCATTGTAGGGTAAGCCTCCGAGGATGCGCCCCAGGATGGTCGCAGTCAGTCCGACCGCAATAATCTTCGGCTTTTCCTTATCCGGCAGAGCGTCAAAAGCGTCGTGCACAGATGCCACTGCTTCATCAACACTTGAGAAATCTCTCATCAAGCTCTGAAGTCCAAAATCAAATGAAATGCCTCTCAGCGCTTTATTCTGATCAAGATAGCTAAGCTCTGTGCTTGCACCACCGATGTCAATCACGATCTTCCTAAAAGGATCGACTCCGGCCTTGTCGCTTGCCAGCCAAGAGAGCCGAAATTCTCGGTTTGCTGTGATAATCTTTGTCTTGACCTGCCACTTTTCTCTTAGCATCTTTAGCAGCTGATCACTATTTTCTGCTTTGCGATTGATCCCGGTCGCGATAAGCTCTTTCTGAGACGACACCCGAGAGTCCATGCTCATGATCCGTGAGATCTCATCAAAAGCTCTTTGGATGCTCTCTTCCGATAGTCTTGAGCCGTCAAAATCTCGACCCAGAGCAGTGGTGCACCAAGCTCTGTGAAGAATATGATCCCGCGTCTTGTTGAATAAGATGTAGTTCATATTGTTTGAGCCGAGATCAAAGACACTTATAAGCCGTTCCTCGGGATACTTTATGCTCAGATAGTCCGCCAGTATAGATGCGGCAAGTCGGGTGTTTGATACCTCAACACTGCTTTGAGCATAAGGCACAATCTCAAACAGCTCTCTTATCTGATCCGGATCATTAGGCATTTGATCAACCTGAAGAGCCGCGGAATAGTCCTTGATCCCCGCGATCAGCACCTGTTCCTCCGGATAATTTCTTCTGGGCAGATAAATCATACGCTTACCCATGCTCATGATCTCGGCAAAAGTGCTGTATCCGGGCTTGCAGATGATCAGATCGGCGGCGTGAATCACACTCAGATAGTCGTCATCAGGTGAGATCTTGATAAGCTTGGGTATCTCCGGAGACGGAAAACCGCAGAGCACGACCCCATCCCAAGCTGCACAAATCTTTGGAAGATCAAGATCAAGAATGCCTTCACCACCAAAGCTAATCAGTAATATGGCAGCAGATTCATTAATACCATATTTGGCTCTGATATCTGTAGGCATCGAAAGAGTTTTGGCAAGCATACCCCCTTTTTGGGGATCGCGAAATCCCGGCACGGTCTCTAAAGATCCCAAGTCCAACAAATAGCTTCTATCCATTCTACGATACAAGCTTCTGATCACATTGACAAGTGGCAATGTGTCCGGATCTCCATCAAAGATGTGCTCATAGATATATGCCCAATCAAAATTGGAAACCCCAAAGATTGGAATCTCAGCGTAAGCACATGACTCAATGATAAAAAATGGTATATCACAGATCACCAGATCGATCTTCTCGCGTCGAAGAAATGAGACTTCTTCTGCCACGATCTGTTCTCGCCGTGAAAACAGCTCAAACAGAGCAGCTTTGGTTGCCTCAAGATCCGCAACTAAGTTTTCCTTATGAATCACGCCAAAATCTATGGCGACAGCACGAAAGTAGGTCAGATCATCAGGGAGATGAGAAAAAAGATGCAGCGGTCGATCCGTGCAGAGCACGACATCGATGCCAAAAGTAGTAAAAGTCTTTGCCAAAGCTGCCATCCGGCTCGCGTGGCCAAAGCCGTGCCCGGAGATATAAAAAGCTATTTTCATGTAGTCCTATTGTAAGATTAATCTGTGATTATCTTTTTTGCTGCGAAACTCCAACACCAAATGGTTTGGAAGGCAGACGATGGGCATATTGCGGTTAAACCCTTGTTTAACACAGCGTTTATCGGGACAATCAGAATAGGATATTCGGGCTTTCCCATCCTTGATCTCGATGCTATTATGCTCGTCTATCAAAATCCGGATATCTTCTGAGAGCGGATACTCCCCAAAGACCTGATCATCCTTATATACCACCAGACAGCTATCATTCTTTTCTCGCCCGATCCAGATAAGGACCACGGCAAACAGGCAAGCCAGGATCAAGACTAGATCACTGATGCTGATGCTTCTTAGATAGCCTCTAATCAAAGCTGCCATAGATAGCCTTGCCACAATCCGGGCATATCCCCTGCTCAATCAGGTTTGAGACACTCTCAAAGATAGCTCTTGAGATCAATGCAGTCCCGCAATCCGGACATATGGTATTACGCAAATCGTCTACAGGGAGGTTCCCCCCATATACAAAGTTTAGCTTCCGCTTAGCAATCTCAAGTGCTCGGATGACATCATCCAGCCGTGTCGCGGGGCTATCCACCAGATAATCCGGATGATAAGCTGAGATATGAAGTGGAATATCACTACTTAGTGAAGCAATGAAATCCACCAATTCAAGCATATCATCTTTGGAATCGTTGAGCCCCGGGATTAGTAGCAAAGTGATCTCAAGATGAACCTTCTTCTCATAGCTTTGGATGATTGTGTTCTTCACTGCTGCCAGCTTTCCGCCACAGTAGTTCTCATAGAGATCTTCAGAGATCCCTTTAAGATCGATATTCATGGCACTGATATGCGGCAAAAGTGCTGCCAGAGGCTCTTCGTTTATAAAGCCATTTGTCACCAACACGATCTTCACATCCGGATACTTCACGGAAAAATCATGTATGTACTCATACCAAGTAAGAGGCTCTGTATAGGTAAAGGCAATCTGCTTTGTGCTGGGGTTGTACTTTTGAACTAGGGCATGAAGCTCATCCAAAGGCATGCGGATAGTGTCTGCGTCAAACTGAGAAATCTCATAGTTCTGACACCATCTGCAGCTTAGATTACAGGAATTTGGCCCCAGCGATAGGATCTTGCTCCCGGGATTGAAGTGGTAGAGCGGTTTTTTCTCGATTGGGTCCCAAGAGATCCCCAAGGCTTTGCCATAGTTCACAGCCCAAAGATGCCGGTCGATGTTCTCACGAGACCTGCATCTCCCCTTCTCCCCGGGCGGGATCACGCAAAAATGCGGACACAGATCACAACGCAGAAGATGCTTGTCTATGCTGCCGTAAAACATGGCTTCTCTAATCATTTCAGACATGGTAATATACCTCTGATATGATTATCAAGAGCAGTAGCGTTTTTCGTCAAGACTAATCTCGCCCTCTGCCCCATTGACTTGCGTTGATCAATCTGCGCGTATAGCTCAAGGATCTTCTTTGGAAGCTCATCTCTGCTTGATATGCAAATTGCTTTTCCATCAAGCAGCTCCTTCACTGAATCTCTGCAAGAAGAATAGTATTCGCCCATTATCACAGGTTTGCCATAGAACGCCGGCTCTAAGGGATTATGTCCTCCAAAATCATAAAATGATCCACCCACGATGCTGATATCTGAGATAGAGTATGCCTCTGTCAGATGACCCAAAGAATCGATGAGAAGGACATCTGGAGATTCTCTTTGCAGATCAATCTTTGAGTATAGAGCATAATCAATATCCTTAAGTAGTCTTTCAATCTGAGAGCTGCGCTTGGGATGTCTCGGAGCGATGATCAAGCGGAGATTTGGAATACGCATTTTCAGCAAAGGAAAGCAGGATAGAAGTAGTTCTTCCTCTTTGGGGCGTGAGCTACCCCAGACAATCACGAAGTCATCTTCAGAGAGCTTGAGTTTTGCCCGCAGCAAGGATACATCATAGTCAGGAAGATCCAGGCAGTATTTTAGGTTGCCGGAGTTCTCGACAGGAACCGAAAAGAGCTGCTGTAAGCGATTTTGGTCTAGCTCACTTTGCGCCAAGATCTTTTTAAGACTAGGGCTGAGGAATCTTAAAAGAGCCCTAAACTTGAGATATCTGACGAGAGTCTTCTGTGAGATTCGCGCATTGACAAAGATTATTGGTATCTGTAGTCTACCAGCCACATAAAGCATGTTTGGCCAGATCTCTGTTTCTACTACCAGGATCAAGCAGGGCTTGATCGCTTTTAGCTGGGCTGATCTTTTACTATACAAATCCAGCGGAGCAAGCCTTACATCCAAGGTCGGGAAAAGCTTCTGAGCACGATCTCTGCCATTAACAGTGATAGTATTGATCAAAACGCTATGATTCTGGCCCACCAAATGCTTGATAAGTGGAGTCACGGCATTAATCTCTCCCACCGAAGCGGCATGAATCAAGATTGGACGATCTTCTCTGGGCGGACTTTTCAAGATGCTCTGAGTATATTGATAGACGGGAAGGATGATCCACCAAAATGGATATCCAATCAGAAACACAAGCTCCACAAGAGCATTTGATGTGAAAAGAAGAAGTTTATAAAGTAATTTCATCTTTCAAAAGAAAAGGACGCCTTATTAGGCGTCCCGAATCTATGGCGGGAGCGACGAGACTCGAACTCGCGGCCTTCTGCGTGACAGGCAGACGTTCTAACCAAACTGAACTACGCCCCCAGCGTTGTTCTTGTTGCGAATGTTTATGCAGCTTGATTGAGAGCCGTTTTTTTGTCAAGACATTTTTTTGTGACAAACTCGGTTTTTCCCGCATCATCAAAAGGATCAGCATGCAATTCCATAATTTAGCACGCCAAAAATAAATATGATGCCTTTTTTTGAGAGCCTGATTTGAGCAAAAACACAAGGTCTGTATATGCCCTATTTTCAATGCCTTGCTCGCTTCTCTAATGAGCAAGAGGTGAGCAAGCCCTGAGAGAGGGGCTAAGTCACTGTCTATCAGAGAAAGGCTAAGCATACCAAAAACCTTATAGCGGCAGAGATACTCTCTTGCCGGTCTTGGCGGATTTGTAGATGGCTTGAATGATCTCAACCGACTTGCGTCCATCTCGCCCATCAGTGGAAGGCACTGCTCTCTTAAGAAGAGTGTCTATCACATTCCGATAATAAGGATTGTGTCCAAAGCCATAGACGTTTGGCGGAATATAGTTGCTATCCAAGGCTATACGATCGTCATCATCATATTCCTCAAATTCCCATTTTTCTATCTTGTTGACTGCTACTCCTCCGACTTTGACTATGCCCTTTTCACCGATGATGGTGATGGATCCTTCAAAGTTTTTGGGGTATGTGAGCATCGTCACATTGATCGAGGCGATGATCCCGCTTCGGAAATGAAGGATAGCGCTGCCGGTATCTTCGGCTTCGATCTTCCTTGCCATGGTGGCGGTGTAGGCAGATACACTGTCTACATTGCCTAGGAGCCAATAGATGGCATCCACATAGTGGCTTGCTTGATTCATATAAGCTCCGCCGTCAAACTCCCAAGTGCCACGCCATTTCTCTTGATCGTAATAGCTTTGAGGCCGTTGCCAAAAAACATTTGCTTGTGCCATGTAGATTCTTCCAAAGCGATCTTTTTCGATCGCTCGTTTGAGCAGCTGCATGGTGCTATTGAGTCTGTTTTGTTTTACGACAAAGAGTTTTACATGATTGTCATCGCAGGCTTTGATAAGTTTGTCTGCAGATTCGACATTGATCGCCATTGGTTTTTCGGTCAGCACATTAATCTTGGCATTTGCTACAGCGACACCCATTTCCGGGTGCATTCCGCTGGGGGTACAGATGGAAACTAAGTCTAACTTTTCGTTTTCCAACATCTCATGGTAATCAGAATAAACCTTTGAGATGCCGCGTTCTTTAGCCATGTGTTCGGCTTTTTCCAAGTTGCTGTCGCATAAGGCAACAAACTCTGCCTCGGGTATCTGCGAGACAGCATCCAAATGGTTTTTGGCTATTCTGCCGCAACCTATCAGACCCAATCTGATTTTCTTCATAGTTGATTTTCTCCTTTAGATTTATATAGCGTGGTCACTCTTTCTTCGATGAGATTTATGACCGCTTCAGATGAATATTTTTTCTGAATCAATGAGCGTCCGGATTTGCCGATCTGTTCCATGACTTTAATGTTTTGGATGAGGCTCTCTGTTTTCTGCACAAAAGCATTATTGTCTTGGGCGATCATCATCTCAACCTCATCATGAGCATCAAGGCTCTGAGCGACGTTTTCAGTGGTGACCACGGGGATACCGCATGCCATCGCTTCGAGAACTTTATTTTGGATTCCGGCACTAAAGTATAATGGAGCGATGAAGATATCGCTCTCAACAAGCTCTTGGTAGAGATCAGGGACAAAGCCGAGAACCTTGGTATTGTTCTTGCCATCAAGTGCCAAAACTTCAGCAGAAGGTTGAGCTCCGACAATTCTGAATTCCAGATCAGGGTGTTTTCGCAAGAGAGCAGGCATGATCTTCTCAGAAACGTTTTGAGCAGCCACCACATTGTGTGGGACGCTCATATTCCCCGTAAAAATGAGCCTGCCTCCAAAATCATGTTTGGCACGTGTCTTGGGGATGAGGACCTGATTTGGCATGATGATGCTCCCGGGGTGGTCATTGAGTCCCAGACTTTGTTTGTCGATTTCTGAGATAATCCAGTTTTCTGCAAATAGATCAGCGACTTTGCGCTCGTAGGCGACAGTTCTTTTTACTTCAGATCTGAAAAAGATCTTTGAGAATCCTTTGAGATGGTCGAGACGGCGGCTGTATTCCAAGGATATGCAATCCGTATAATCTAGGATGACTTTGGCATTCTTGATGTCTTCAGCGTAGGGAACCATCCGGATTAGGTGACAATATACGATGTCAAAATCGTGTAATTCCTGAAGTTCAGCTATCTTTCTCTTGACTGCAGGGTTATGATAGTATGCCACCTGAAAGGGGCGTTTGGAAAAGATGTTTTTGAGCATGTTCCAAGCTGCCCTAACGATGCTGTGTCTAACAAAATGACTTTCAGGATAGTCTTCGGCAAGGCATTTAATCGATTCTCTGTCCGTTTTTGGGTCAACCATTGTGACGAGACTTAGATCTCCCAGATTGGCGAGCTGCTTCAGAAGAAACAGCGTCCGCACCTTATCACCCCTATCAGGAGGATATGGTATGCGAGAACTAAGGAATAGAATCTTCAATTTAACTCCATTTGTAGCAGATCTTTGAATATCTTGATGTAAGCCTCTTCTTCTGCTTCCCATGATAGCTTGTTTTGAACCAGATTTTTACCGACCTGCCCCATTTTTTGGAGCAGTGCACTATCAGAGAGCAGAGCATCTAGCTTTTCTGTGATCAGATCCATATTTTGTGGATCAAGGTATATCCCGGCAGGACTGCTGTCAAGTAGTTTGATATTAGTGTGAAGATCTGAAACCATGATTGGAAGGCCTGCTGCCATGTATTCGAAGATCTTGGTGGAAAGAGCGTAGAGGTTGTTGGGTTTTTTGTCGATGAGCATCAAGCCAAGAGCGGATTTGGCAAAGATGTCAGCTGCTTGGTCCCGATTTACGTAGCCATACTCCACGACTTTGGCAAATCCCGGCATAGTCAGCAATTCATCGCGATAGGATGGGGGATCATAGTTCCCGGCAAGATGAAAGCGGCAGTCGACATTCTCGATGGCTTTGACGATCTGAGTGATGCCTCTCTCCCGATTGATGTTACCGATGTAGCATATGTTTCGGCTAGTGTATCTTGTGGGGTCATCCTCTATACCTGTCCACTCTTTAAGCAGCGGGTAGTTGTGGATGATAGGAATATTGTTAAAATCCTCAGATATGTGCTCTGTAGCAGCAATCCCTTGATCGAGTATTTTAAGAGCTGTCTTTTCCACGATTGAAATCAACTTTGAGAGGATGAATCCTTTGATCTTGGAAAGATACTCTTTGTGCAGCATCAAGGCACCGTAGGACTCATGGATGTCATAAACCACGGGTTTGCGAGTGATCATTTTTAAGAGTACGGCCACGGGTAGCAGCTCAGGATCATGGATCTGATAGGCATCTGCCGAAATGTATAAAGCTTTTCTTAGTATCCTTAAGGGGGCTGAGATGATCCGGGTAAAGCGATTGTCACTGGATCCTACATCGTGGATGATGACCCCGGCTTTGCGTTCATGGCGTTTGCCATCAGCCACGACCAAATGAACCTTGAATCCGGCATTATGCAGGCTTACGCACTGTTTGAAAAATACACGAACATCGGTGCGCATATGGACAGAGCTGAGGTGACAGATGCGATGCTCCTTTTTGGGAGAGGGGTACTCTGCCAGGGTCTGAGCTATGACAGATTGGATATCATAGTGCTCTTTGGCGAAACTCGCGATATAGGTTCTATCCCAATCCGCCAAGATTAGCGATCGGATGCCCTCAGCCAGAAGAGAAGCGTCGTCGGCTGGCACCAATATCCCTGTCTCTGCAGTCACTATATTTTCGCTACCGCCATTGATGGTCGCCACGACAGGTAGCCCCGACGCCATTGCTTCCACTACTACCAGGCCAAAGCTTTCACAGAAGCTGGGGTGGACCAAGGCATCGTGTTCAGCTAATAGTTTTGCAACTTCGTGCGGTGCCTTTGCGCCATGGAAAGTCACTCGGTCTTTAAGATCAAGCTTGCGGGCAAGGCTATGAAGCCGGGCTTTGTAATTTCCATCACCGACGATGCTGAGCATGATCGTATCATCAATCTTTGCCAAGGCTTCTAGGAGGACGTGGATCCCTTTTGAGTGGATTAAGTTACCAATGTAAATCAGCTTGTGAATCTTGCGATCATCGAAGGATGGCATGAAATCATCTAAAGCAATGCCATTGGGGATGGTGACGACCTTGCTCTGAGGAACACCAAAACCGGTCATGACATCGCGAATCCGATCTGAAACAGCAACGACTTTGTGAGCTGAGTTATAGGCAGGAATCATCATGTTTCTCAGATATCTTTTGGATAGCAGCTTATCCACGACGCCATGGTGCTCAGTAATCAGGTAGGGTATCCCCAAAGTCTTTGATATTTTGTATACGGCTATTCCATCCGGTAGGCAGAAATTTGCATGCAGGCTGTCGATCTTCTTGCTCTTATGGATCGCCCATACTATGGGAATGACGGCAAGATACTCGAAGAAAGGGACAAAGGCGCGTAAGATGTTTCCGGGCAGAAGTATAAAGCGAGGATGCCAAATGCGGATCCTCCTCTCCCCTTGCTTCTCATGACGCACAAAGGGGATCACGCCTGTCTTCTTGCGGCGCATTCCCAGAAAGAATGGAACCGGAGCTATCACTTCGATATCAATGTCCTTGGGGTAGTGGTGAAGGCTTTTTAGAATGAATATCCCTTTTCCCGGTTCCATGGGATTTGGGAAGATGCTGTTTACAAAAACAATGCGCATTGTCCTAACCTCTGAGTCTGTTGTAGAGCGTATTTACCATCATTCCCATGCTCATAAAGTCTTCTTTTCTGAAGATAAGGCTATCTATCTTTTGGTCTTTGAATGTATTGAAATACCAAAGCATTAGGGCGATTAGCCATAAGGGGTAAGCGATGGATGAGGCAATTGCCGCTCCGAGATAGCCCCACTGCGGAATGACCAATACACTGATGATGAGCTTGATCAGCATTGCAATGGCAGGGGCGATGATGGTGAAGATCGGGAATCCCTTGCTCCATAGGAAAGTATTGAATAGCGAACCAAGGGTCAGCCCAAAGATCGCCGGGATCAGATAGATGAAGGTCGAGTATGCCCCGATGTATGCACTTGTATACATGAAGTTGATGACAAATTGTCCAAAAATGACCATGCCAAAAATGCAGACAAGATTGAAGACGGTCATCAAGATGAAGATCTTGCGTAGTATGTCCAGGGATGCACTATCGTCATTCATGGCGGAGAATTTGTTTAGCAGCACGACACCTATCATATTGCTGGTAACGCTGATAATATCGATGAAATTGATGGCGAGCATATAGATGCCAAGATCGGAGAAGCTTCCCATTTGCTTGAGGATCAGGACATCCACTCGGGTCATCATCAAGGTCATATACTCACTTAAAAAGGCCTTGAAGCCTAAGGAGTAGGATCTCTTGACCAAAGGCAGATCCCATCGGAAACTAAAATTCATCTTGCGGGTGATCCTAAAGTGGAAGAATATGCTGATTAAGAGCATTACTAAGACATATAGAAGATAGCTGCCTTCCATCCGATAAGCAGAAGGAAAGAGCCAAAAAAGAGGCAGGATCAGACTCATGAACAGCACGGTGGGAAGGGTCAATAGTAGTGAATAGTCCTTGATTCTATTCATGCCTATGGACATCACCTTCTGCCTGTGATGAAGCTGGAAAAGAGCAATATAGATGCTCAAAGCAAGCACGATGTATGGCTGATAGCTATTTGAGCCGAGGATCTGCCTAGAGAAAAACTGAAAGATGATTACGCTAATGATCATGCTGATTGCAAAAAATACCAAAGACATGCTATACAGAGCATTAGGATCAGCTTTATCTCTTTGCAAGCTGTACATCAAGGATTTGGAAACGCCCAGATCAAGCAGCATCCACACTACAGAATTTACCGTGAACAGATATACATACTGTCCTCTGAGCTCAGGCCCCAAGAACCTTGCCAGATACCAATTTGCGACAAAGGAAGCCAGCATCGTGATGGCCTGGGAGCTGGTGGTAAAAGCTATGTTTCTCTTAAGATTTATCTCGCTCACGCTGCAGTATCCAATAGATCCATACACGACGACTAAGGGCAAGCATTATCAAGATCATGCCGATGATCTGCCAATGGCTGAGATTCTCTGATAAAAAATAGAATGCCAAGATCGAGGCAAGTGCCGGTTTTAGAAAGAAATAGAAAGATGCTCGAGCAGCGCTAAGCTCTTTCATCGCTTCAAAGTATAGGACGTACGCCAAGCCTGAAACCACGACTCCAAGATAAACAATTAGAATGATTGTTTTGAAAGATAAAGCAAAGGCCATGCTCTGCCCTATTATGAGATTGATGATGCTGAGCACTACCCCTCCGATAAGAAAAGCGAAGGAATTTGTGATCAGATTCCCATACTGAGCCACAGCCCATTTGGTGAGTACGGTGTAAAGCCCAAAAGTGATGCCTGCAAGAAGGGCAAAAAGTACACCCAGCGGGAGATTGATAAAGTTGTGTAGAAAAAGTTCTTTCTCGCCCAAGACAAGGACGATGATCCCCGCAAAGCCTATCAAAAAACCATAAACTTGGATCTTGCTGACTTGTTCTTTCAGGATAAAGATGGCAAAGATGCTCACAAAAATGGGGTTCATGCTCACGATCATGGCGGTTAGCGACGCTTTACCGTAATAGATGGCCAATTGTAAAAGCAGCATACTGATAACTACGTTTAGGATTCCCAAAACGCTCAGCTTCAGTATGCTGCTTGTGGATATCTTTATCTTATTCAGAGTCCACTTTCTGATCGCAAAAGGCGCTATGCAGGCTCCACCGATTAGGAATCTCCAAGCTGTGATTGCAAAGGGAGATAGAGCATCTCCCAGCAATTTGCCGCTGAGCTCCAAGGTAGACCATATACATATCGTTATGAGACAGTATAAGTGACTCTTGAGTTTCAAGTTACTTCATCAAGACCATTTTGCGGGTGGAGCTGTAGCTTCCGGATTTGAGGCGGAAGAAATAAACTCCACTGGTGGCGATAGAGCCGTTGTTGTCAAGACCATCCCATACAAGAGTATTTACTCCTGCTTGGGTTTGGGGGATATCAAAGCTCTTTACTACTTGTCCTTTTTGGTTGAAGATCACGATCTCTGCCGGTGCCGGATCTTGCATCTGAAATTGGATGGTAGTAGTGGGGTTAAACGGATTGGGGTAGTTGCCCATAAGCTTTACTTGTGCCGGGACCAAGGTCGGATCATCGACTGAGACCGGGTTGAAGTCAGCCAGCATACGAGGAGTGATCTGAGCAGTGCTCTGATAATGAGCAATGATTCCCCTGATGCTAAAGCTGCCGGTGTGCATAGGAGTGCCGATATAGTCCACATCATAGAAGCTTGTGCGGAAGGTCATCTGACCGGTTGCATCTGTGATGTCATAGCTAACGGCAGGATCTGTGCTATAGTCGCCGCTGGGATTGACAAAACTGACGTCATTGATCATTACCATGCGGGATTGATGTGTGTTAAATCCGATGTCGCCATTGATGTCAGCAATTGTAAGACTGGGGACATGGACGTCATTTCCGCTTGATACTGCCTGTCCGGGATCTTGGGTCGGGATAAACTGCAGGGTTTCAAAATAGAAGTTCAACCTTCCGGTGAGACCGACCACAGCGTCGCCAAGCTCGTAGGAGCTGGTGATTACGCCAGGTTCATCGTCGATCAGGATGGCGCCGGTGCTATCTTGAAAATACTTTTGATTGCGATTGCTTTGTTGGAAGGTGAGGATCGCAGGTGATGTCAGCTGATACACTGTTTGGTTGTCGGCTTCTTGCTGTCTGAGCTCGGCGAGATCGCTCACGCCCACGACAAAGCCGTAGTTTGCGACGACGATGGCGCTGGGCTCATAGCCGTCTGCATATCCTCTGGCTTTGAGGGTGCTGGGGCTATCTATGAGCACCGGGCTTGTGAACAGTGTGGAGCTTTGGTCAGGATCACTACCATCTGTGGTGTAATAGATGCTGGCGCCTTCAGTGCTTGTGCTGATAGTCACGTTTACGGGATCTGCATAGTGTCCGGCGGGAGGATCGAAAGTGGGGTTTGCCACAAACTGCATTCCGCTGCCATAAGCAGTCCAGCTGACGTTGTCGATTGTCACTTGTCGATTGTTTGATCCACCTTGGATGTTACGAATCTCCATGCTGAATTCACCGGGAACGTTTACGCCATTTACTACAAACTCATGGATGGTGTCGTCTCCACCTTGAGGGCTACCAAAGATCTCGGAATCAGCAATCCATATATCGTTGATATACAGAGCCAATTGACGATCTCCGGCACCTGTGTAGGCCTTGCGCATTTGCATTGAGAAGTTTCCGATGCCGCCCTCGATGGGACCGGATACGATCCTGCTGGGGACTTCGCTTCTTCTCAATATCATGCCGTTCCCATCAATGGAATTGTCATTGCTTCCTGCGACTGAGCCGGTCACGTGATAATAGTTCCAAACAACTCCGTTTTCACCTATGAAGTCACCATCAACGTAGTTGGTGCCGGTGTAATCGAAGTTATCAAAGGTCTCGAGTCCTTGCGCCCAAACGGCTACCGCCGCTATCAGGCAAATTGTCAGAGTGATCACTTTTTTCATAATTTCCTCCATGAAATTACGCTGTCTAACTTAGTTCTTCTTATAAATGCTTTCATCATCACCAAAAGGTGCGACTATGCAAAAATCAATAAAGCAACATACAAAAAGCTTCCCGCTAAAAGTATGCTATCGGCACGGTCAAGAATTCCGCCATGACCCGGGATAAGTTTTGAACTATCCTTCACGCCACAATAGCGTTTGAGCATGGATTCCAGCAAGTCACCTAATTGGCCAAAAACGCCGGCAGCCAGCACCAAGATGCCTAGCTCAAGCGCGCTGAAATATCGGAATCCCAATATATAGATTATGGCAGCTATCAGCAACGGAGAAATCACCCCTGCGACAAATCCTTCTAGGCTTTTGCGAGGGCTAATCTGCGTGACTCCACGTCGTTTCCCAAAACGCATGCCAATAAAATAAGCCATTGTATCCACTATCCATATCATCATTATTAAGGCAAGTAAAATCTTCTTAACATTCAGATGCCATGATATGCTCACCAGCATTGCCGGCAATACTGCAGTATAGAATATACCAAATATTGCAGATAAAAGACTCGGTACGCTGAGAGAGAGATCCCAGTTTATGATAAAATAAACTGCGAAAAAAAGCGCGGCAAACCAGAGGATTGCGATCTGATATTGGGGGACTAAGACCCAGAGGCTATAGGTCAAAGGAGCCATAAAAACGAATATCTTTGGGATAATGACATTTTTGCGGCTCATCATTTGCTGATATTCAGATGCTCCGATTATGCTGAGGATCAAAAACGCGATAAAGAGTGGCCAAGATTCATACCAAAGGGCTACGATGAGGATTGGGATAAAGATCAGTGACACGATGATCCGGCTTGCCAATTCCTTCATTGACCTATGCCTCCGAATCTTCTTGTTCGTCTCTGATAATCGAGCAGAGCAAGAAGCATTTCCTTTTTCCCAAAGTCAGGCCATAAGGTCTCTGTGATATAGATCTCAGAATACGCTGATTGCCAAAGCAGAAAGTTTGAAAGCCGCATTTCTCCGCTGGTTCGTATAATGAGATCCGGATCAGGGATGCCGCAACTGTATAAATGATCACCGAAAGTCTCTGGGCTTAGCTCGGATATCTCCTTGGGACTGAGCTTCTTGATAGCCTCGATAATCTCTAGTCTGCCTCCATAGTTGAAGGCAATATTGACTTGCATTCCGGAGTTAGCATGCGTCCGGGCAGCCATCTCGTGGATTTCTTTCAGATAGTCACTATCCAAGCCTTGCTCTGAACCCAAAAACTTGACGATGATATTCTGCTTATTAAGTGTGGGGATTTCCTTGATCAGATGATCTTTTAAAAGCTTAAGAAGACCCTTTATCTCATCTTCGGGTCTATTCCAATTCTCTGTGGAAAACGCATAGAAAGTGACGTATTTAAGATCCAGCTCCACTCCAAGTTCCACTATATTGCGAACAGATCTCGCACCTTGCCGATGACCGTAGAGCCGCGGCCGTTTTCGTTTCTTTGCCCATCTGCCATTTCCATCCATTATAATGCCAATGTGCTTGGGAAGCTTCTGAAGATCCAATCTATCCAAAAGATCTTGATAATCCTTAGCCATTCATCCTCGTCCTGGCACTCATCTTCAGCCATGAGTAGATAAAGGGATCCAGATCTCCATCCATAACCTTGTCAACCTGTCCTGATTCATGGTTTGTGCGATGATCCTTGACCATTTGGTATGGTTGAAAGACATATGAGCGGATCTGATTTCCCCATCCGATATCTGTCTTGGCTGCCTCATTGCTTTTTTTTTCTTGTTCCCTGATATCCTCATAATGCTGATACAGCCGACTCTTTAGGATAGCCATGGCTTTCTCTCGGTTTTGGATCTGAGAACGCTCATTCTGACAGCTCACCACGATGTTTGTGGGAAGATGGGTGATGCGTACGGCAGAATCGGTGGTGTTTACGTGTTGGCCACCGGCTCCGCTGGCTCGATAGGTGTCGATCTTGAGATCTTTCTGGTCAATTTCCACTTCGATGTCGTCATCAAACTCAGGATAGACATAGACGGAGGCAAAGGAGGTCTGCCTCTTGCCCTGTGAGTTAAACGGACTCATCCTGACTAAACGGTGGATGCCGATCTCACTTTTGAGCAAGCCGTAGGCAAACTTTCCCATGATTTCGATAGTCGCGCTTTTGATGCCTGCTTCTTCGCCAGGAAGAGAATCTATGACATTGAAACTATAGCCGTTTGCCTCTGCCCATCTCATATACATTCTTTGGAGCATTTGTGCCCAGTCTTGTGCTTCGGTGCCGCCGGCTCCGGCATGGATAGAAAACAGAGCATCGTTATGATCATACTTATCGTTCAGCAACGCTTCTATCTCTGCTTTCTCCGTGAAGTGTCGGATCCTTGATAAGGATTGAACTGCCTCTTCAAAGAGCTCCTCACTAAACTCATCATCCAAGAACTCAATGTAGGTTTGCAGCTCGTCCCGGGTGGATTCCAATTGATTGATATGCTCGATATCATCCCGAAGCTGAGACATCTCTTTGCTGATTCTCTTAGCCAAAACCTGGTCGTTCCAAAATCCGGGTGCATTCATCTGAGTCTCCAAGTCTCTGACCTGCATCGACTTTTGATCCAGATCCATTAGTTTGCGGATTTCAGATATCTTTGAGACCAAGTCAATAGCTTCTTTCTTAAAATCTATAAATTCCATTAGTATCCTTTAGGTTATGACCTTCATCCAAAACATAAGAAAGCAGGCTATATGTCAAGCAAAATTCTATCGATGAAGCCTGGTTTTCACAGAATGTGTAGCAGCTACCCCAGAGCTCGGCATAGATTCAGAATCTCATATGCTGCTATCTAGCGAAGCTCGCTGCTTATGCTAAGCTTTTTCACGACGGATTTTTGCGCCGATATTGCCAAGCTTTTCTTCTATCCTATCATAACCTCTATCAATATGATAGATGCGTGATACAGTGGTGCTGCCTTCGGCTACCATGCCTGCTAAGACAAGTGCCGCACTTGCCCTGAGATCGGTCGCCATCACCTCTGCCCCACCAAGATGTGATACACCATTGATCCGGGCTACATTACGATTCATCTGAATGTCTGCTTTCAGACGATTGAGCTCAGCGACATGCATAAAACGATCCGGGAATACGGTGTCTTCCACAAAGCTCACACCATCGGCAAGACACATCAATACCGTGAATTGGGCTTGAAGATCTGTCGGAAATCCTGGATGCGGAAGCGTGATTAGGTTCACTGGCTTGATTTTCTTTGCAGGGCTCACTGTGATCCTATCTTCTTGCACATCCAAATCACAGCCGCTTTCACGCAATTTGTCTATCAGCGGCAAAAGATTATCCGGATAGCACTTGCAGATAGTGATGGGATTGCGGGATAATGCCCCTGCGATCATGAAGGTTCCGGCTTCGATCCGATCAGGAATCATTTCCATCTGCACAGGGAAGAGATCTTTGACTCCTTCGATGGTGATGCTGGTGCTGGATCTTCCCGAGATCTTGGCGCCCATTTTACAGAGGAAGTCTATCGTAGAATCCACCTCCGGCTCCATGGCTGCATTGTGCAGATGAGTAGTTCCTTTGGCATATACGGCAGCCATCAGGGTGTTTATAGTGGCTCCCACGGAGGATTTTTCAAAGTGGATCTCTGCTCCTATCAGCTGTGAAGCTGTGGCAGAAATATATCCATTTTCGATCTCGATCTGTGCACCCAGGGCTTCGAGTGCCTTTAGATGCAGATCCACCGGCCTGGTGCCGATAGCGCATCCTCCCGGAAAGGATACTCTGGCTTTGCCGAGCCTCGCAAGCAAGGGACCCAATACATATATGGACGCCCGCATCTTGCTGACCAATTCATAAGGCGCCTCGGGAAAGCAGACATCTTTGCTGTCAATGCTCATGCTGCCATTTTCATATTCGACCCTTGCGCCGATCACTCGTAAAAGGTGCGCCATAGTCTTCAGATCGATGAGATTGGGAACGTTGTTCAAGACCGATTTGCCCGGTGCCAGTAGGCTGGCTGCCATGATCGGAAGGATCGCGTTCTTTGCTCCGCTGACTGTGATCTCTCCGCTCAGATCACGGCTGTGCTCGATGATAAATCTATCCATTAAAAAACCTCATTTAATATTTTCTTTAGGATCAGGAAGCGATCTCGATTTGCCAGATCTCTCCCCTTTTGCAGAATCTCGAATCCACGCTTTTCTGTCAAGCCTATCAATGCATTTTGTTGCGTGGCTCCATGCTCAAAAGCCAGAATGCCATCCACACGAAGAAAATCTTCGGCTTTGGCAAGGATGCGTCGGTAAAAGTCAAGCCCTTTACCTTCTGCATATAATGCTATGCGTGGTTCATAACATCTCACCATGGCACTTAGTTGATTATATTCATCAGGGGAAATATAGGGCGGATTTGATATGATCAAGTCATATCTATCTTCGAAATCCGGAAATAGATCTGCTTGAACAATCCGAATCGGGGTCTCATGCCTATCAGCATTCTGTTTTGCAATCTCAATCGCGGCGGGATCTATGTCGGTCGCAGTGATATCAAGGCTCGGGAAGATGTGTTTCAAAGTGATGCTGATTGCGCCTGAGCCAAGCCCGATCTCTAGTACTTTTTCATTGCCAGAAAGAAGCTTCATGACCGCTTCCAATAGTGATTCGGTGTCATACCTCGGGATTAACACGCGATGATCCACATAGAATTCAAGTCCATAAAACCATGATTTATGAATTATATATTGTGGTGGCTCATGCTCGCGAAGTCGCTTTGCCCAACCTTGAAACAGGGCTTGTTTGGCGGGGCTAAGCTGAGTCTGAAGATCTATCTCACTCGGATTGCAATCCAGCAGTTCACAGAGCAAAAATACTAGATCTTCTCTGCGGAGTTCCTTATTCTCAAGAAAAAGATCACGAACTTTCATCGGGTCCGGGGGCTATCACTTTCTTCCGGATCCAAATGCTTCTGCCTCCATCATCAAAAGACATTTCATCGCTCAAATGATAGAGCATGGCAAGACCACGTCCGTATTCTTTGATATCAAGGATCTGTTCATTGCTGACCATCTTAAGCCAGTTCTCAAAGTCAAAGCCATCCCCTTCATCCCTGACGGTGATCTCGATTTCATTCTTTGTGTTATCGATCGAAAAGGCAAGCTCGACATTGCGACCCCTGATCTTTGGATCTTCAAATCGTTTCTCGATCACTTTGATAAGCTCATCATGTGAGAGTGCCCTCTCTTGGGGATTTAGCCCCAAGGTGCCATGAATATAGGCATTGTAGACCATCTCATCAACACAGACCAAGAGCTCATTTAAGATCTTGGAATCGAGCTTAAAATACTGATGAAGGTATGAGCTGAATATCTTTGATATGGCATATTTTGAAAACTTTGCGGCATTGAGATCAAAGCAAATCTTCACTTTGTCCAATTGGGTGTAAAATTCAGATAAATCATCATGACTTCGTCTTCGGTAGAGCAACTCGCGGATAGAATTGATCATCTGCTTTGTGTTGATTGGTTTACGGATAAAGTCGCTGGCTCCGAGTCGGATAGCCTCGATGAAATAGTCATGTTCAAGATATCCTGTCATCAATATCACATCGATTTGGCGATCAAAATCTTCTCGTACCTTGCTCAGAAATTCAAGACCCGAAATGCCGGGCATTTCAATATCGCTGATCACTAGATCATAGTGCCCATTATGCAGTTTGCGCATCGCGTCGCTGGCATTGTAGGCGGTGTCCACCTTAAACCCGCTGATTCCCAAAATGGACTGCAGCGAATTTACGATGGCTATGCTGTCATCTACGATCAGGATCTGATGATTATCTGACATATTCCATAATCAGCCAAGATTTACTGTGAAAAGCTGGTTCAGCTTCAGCATTGAGAAAAGCTCATAAACGCTGTTTGAGCTGCGTACAACTTCTATGTCTCCACCTTTGGATATGAAATCCTTGTAAAATAAAAGAATCTTGCCGATGCCGGTTGAAGATATGTTTCGGCAATCAAAAAGATCCAATTCAAGCATTTTGGCATCACTCTGCATCACTTCAGTAAGCTTTTCCTGCAGCAGGTGTGCATTTTCGCTGTTCAAAATGCCGTCAATCTTCATTGACGCCACATTGCCACTATAACTAAGATCAATAGTCATGTGTCTTTCCCCTTTATTTTCTTTCAAGAGCACGATCGGTTCATTCAATATACTTGTCAAGATTATTCTGCAAAGCCGCGGATTCTGCGCAGCACTTCGGATTGCACTTGCGCCGGCGCAATCTCATATTTCTTAAACTCCAGGGTGTAGATAGCTCTTCCCTGAGAGAGCGAGCGTATCCGAGTAGAATAGCCAAAGAGTTCTGAGAGCGGCACATCCGCGACTACTTCCTGCTGATATTCATTGTGCCTGCGCATCACTTCTATCCGTCCGCGCTTGGCATTGATATCTGAGATAATATCTCCCACAAAATCATCCGGTGAATGCACTGTAAGCAACATAACGGGTTCCATGATCACCGGCTTTGCTTCTCTGAGCGCACGACTGATCGCCATCGATGTCGCGATCCGGAAAGAGAGTTCATTGGAATCCACAGGATTATGATCGCCATCAATGAGCTCGATCTTGACCCTTTCCACGTTTGAGCTGATCAGGGGACCGTCAGAAAGTGCGTTAAGTGCCGCATCTTCGATGGCTTTTACAAACTCAGCGGGAATCACATCTGCATTTGATTTGTTTACAAAAACATTCTTCTCTTCTTCGGGTAGATCCTTCAAGGCGATGGGGCTAATTCGGAATTTGACTCTTGCGTAGTTTCCTTTGCCGTTCATGTCACGCTGGAATATCTCATCGACGGTCGCCATCTGCGTAATGCTCTCTTTATAGGATACTTGCGGGTTGCCCACATTTGCTTGGACGCCAAATTCGCGCTTGATCCGATCCACAATGATATCAAGATGCAGCTCCCCCATCCCCGAGATAAGGGTCTGGCCGGAATCTTTATCTATATGCACTTTGAAGGTGGGATCTTCTTCCTCAAGACGTGAAAGGGCTGAACTGAGATTGTCCTGATCAGCTTTGGTCTTGGGCTCGATAGCGATGGAAATGACAGAATCCGGAAAGTGCATCTTATTTAGCAAGACATCAATGTTGCCATCAGTGATGGTATCGCCTGTGACAAGGTATTTGGGGCCGACCAAGGCTCCGATATCACCGGCGTGCAGAGCATCTTTATCATTTTTCTTGTTTGACATCATCTGCAGAATGCGCGCCACTCTTTCGCGTTTACCGCTGGTGACATTATAGAAGCTTCCCCCTTTTTTGAGGGTTCCGGAATAGACTCTTACATAGACCAATCGGCCCACATACTTATCTACCTGGACTTTAAAAGCCATCGCGACCAATGCTGCCTCAGGATCCGGAGCGAGATAGACGGCTTCATGATCCTCAGGACGATAGGCATGAGTATCGCCCACATCCAAAGGTGATGGCAGAAAATCCACGACAGCATCCAAAAGCAATTGCAATCCTTTGTTCTTCAAGGAGGATCCACATAGGACAGGGATGAAGCCATGCTCAATCGTAGCCTTACGGATAGTTTGGCAGATCAGCTCGGTGGGCACTTCTTCACCTTCAAGAACGAGCATCATCAGCTCATCATCATACTCAGCGATAAATTCCATAAGTCCATTGCGAGCCCGAAGAGCTTCATCGTAATACTCAGACGGGATATTTATATGACGGACGTCACAACCCTGAGTGAGAGGATCGAAGTACCATGCTTGCATCGAGATAAGATCGATCACACCGTCAAAATTGTCTTCTTTACCAATTGGGATATTGATTGCACATGCCTTGGTGGTCAGACGCTCATGGATCATCTGGATCACACGATCAAAATCTGCTCCGACGCGATCCATCTTATTTACATAGGCGATTCTGGGGACCTGATAGCGATCTGCTTGGTGCCAAACCGTCTCAGATTGAGGTTCCACGCCTGCTACAGCGCAAAAAACGCCTACGGCTCCATCTAATACACGGATGGCTCGCTCAACTTCAGCCGTAAAATCTACATGGCCGGGGGTATCGATGATATTGATCTGATGGTCGTGCCATGGACAGCTCACTGTGGCAGAAGTGATTGTGATCCCACGTTCACGCTCTTGTTCCATCCAATCAGTGAATGCATTCCCATCGTGAACCTCTCCCATCTTGTGCAGAAAACCTGTATAGTATAAAATGCGTTCTGTAGTAGTGGTCTTTCCGGCATCTATGTGAGCCATAATGCCGATATTTCGTATCTTAGAAAGCGGATTGTCCGCATCGCTCTTCATAGTAATATCCTTTATCTACTCCATTTATCTGGTTTAGTATTTGAATTGTGTCATTATTTTGAGCTTAGCTATAATGTCCACCAAAAACTTAGTGTCGCGGCATAAGCCAAGCCTATGAACACCTATCTGGACCGAGATAAGCAAAGAAATCAATCAGCATGATTTTGTGCCTAGGATGTTCAGCATTGGCTTGCAAAAGAACGTAGTTCACAAAGCCGTAAGTCTATATTCTTTCACCCCTTGCTGTCTCGACCGGTGAGCGACCGGTGAGCAAGGGATCAGAAGGCCTACATTATAATGACTTATAGTGCTTTGTTCTGACAAAGAAAATAGCCCCACGTGAAGCGGGGCTATGAGAGTCATATCAGTAATTATCTTGCTATTTTGATGAGTCTTCCGGTTTTTGAGTATGAATCGGACTCCACTCTATATAGGTATACTCCACTATCAACTACTCTGCCACGGTTGTCAGTGCCATTCCAAGAGACATAGCTCTCACCGCTATTGTCACTACGGGTTTTAAAGCTCTGGATCAGCTGTCCCTTGAGATTGAAGATTGAGATGTTCAGCTCTTGATTTGGAGCAGACTTTGTCTTCAATGATGTATTACTCATAAAGGGGTTGGGCATTGCGCTGATTGAGAATTCTGCAGGATTGACCAAGTCTTCATTTGAGGTACCACCCACTTCTATGAAGATGGACGGGCTCGGCTCAGAGAGCATCATGGGGTTGTTAAACAAGCTGCAGATCCAATATTCATATTCACCATCGGGTACATTGGTGTCGTGGAAGACAAGCACTCCCGGGCTGGTGATGGTGGAGATCAAGAGACCGTTACGATACAGCCTATATCCCACAAAAGCTCTGCCATCAAAGTACTGAGGGCGTTCCCAGGTGAGGCTGACCGTGTTTGGAGGAATGATCTCACCTGCGAAGTTTCTGGGAGCCGGAAGATTGATGATAGTGTCAGTAGGGGCACTGAGCACAAGCTCTCCGGGCATACCGTGTATATCTTTGGGGGTCACACCAAAAGATAGCTGGTGACCAATGTCATTTTCTTGAATGCTGTAGGTAAGCTGATTGGCTTCTGCGATTTGGATCGGATCCCCATCTACCCAGCGGTACCAAGAGATGATCGATTGTCCTTCCTCATCCCCGTCGTCATCACTAAATGAATATGCTCCGGCAAGTGGCTGCAGATACACCGGAGCTCCATAGACCAGGACGTCTTCAGCGATGGGAGGTATATTGATAAATGCGTGTCCACTCAGTGGGATAGTCATGGTGGGATGATTGGGGAAGTTTCCCTCGATAGTGAGCTCGGAGACCATATCTCCTTCTGCGGATGGGATGAAATGCACTTCTATAGTTGCTGTCTGCAAGGGTTCAATTAAGAGGCTTGGGGTATCGACGATGAAGGCAGAATCCCCGGTGGATAGAGTAGCAGAAATGTCATCATCACCGAAGTTATATAGGCGGAATTGTCTTGTATTGATTCCACCGATATACGTGTCTGGGAAGTTGATTGTATCGACAGAGGCCGGGAAGGCACCCGCAAGGCCGGGAACGCTATATTTCTTGCCTTGGAGAATCTCTTTACTCGTCGCGTTTTGGAGCCAAAGCACCATTTCAAGATTTGGCAACTGCCAGTTTGTGCTAAGATTAAAAGTAAGCGTAATAGTGGTGGATTCGCCTGTGGCCAGATTTACCGGTGTGCCATTTTGGCTCGGTGCCATGAGGCGATTGACGTTGTCGAGATGAGTCTGACCCTGCCAGTTTTGTTGTATATTGGACTCGGTAATGGAAGAATGAAGCACGACATTAGTATTAGAATCATCTTCGACCTTAGTAACCGTTACGTCAACTGTGAAGACTCGATCCACAAGCTCGCCTTCAGCAGTAATCGTGTATGCAGAAGGAACCGCAAGTCGTTGGTTTACAAGCGGAAGATAAACACTGTACAGTGATTGTGTGTTGCTTCCGCCGGCGTAAGTGAGGATGCCGTCAAACTTAGCGGTGGGATAGCTTGTAATGCCATAATACTGGTTGCGAGCATTGGAATATGTATTCGCATAAGCATCGCCATTTTGATTCTTAATTACAGCTACGTTGTAACCGTTTTCGACAAGATCATGAGTGCCCATTGAAGCGCCCGGGCAATATGGACACCAAGTGCCTGTGGCAACTTCAATGATGACCATCTCACGCGGTACAGCCAACACAAGAGTAAACGCTGCAAGCAGCAAGGATAGTACTAATAGTTTTTTCATCTTTTCCTTCCTATTCGTTATAATTCTATACCAGATAATATAAGCAAGTTTCAAGCCGATAGCCAAGATTTATCTGCAGAAAGCGAATATTTATTGACGAAAAAGTCTATTGCCCTATCTTATGATTATGCTTATGTTAGCCAAGGAGATAAAAATGAACAATAGATTTGAGAAGATCTTCTCTGAGATCAAAGCTCGGCATGATTCACTTTTGGGCGAGCGTGCCTTCAAAGATAACGATGCCTGGCGCAGCCATCCTGAAGAGCCGGACATGATGCGGTCTCGCTTTGCTGTGGATCGAGACAGAATCCTCTATAGCGGAGCATATCGCAGGTATCATGGAAAGACCCAGGTCTTTTCCTTCACAAATCTGATCGATGAAGAGATGACCAATCGGAATCTGCATATCGCCTATGTCTCTCAGATTTCACGCACAATCGGCAAGTATCTGGGTTTGAACACTGAGTTGATCGAAGCAATCGCTTTGGGACATGATCTGGGACACTGTCCCTTTGGACACGACGGTGAAAAAGCGCTTAGTGAAAGCTGTGATGCTGCGGGGATCGGACATTTCCATCACAATATCGAATCTCTACACATCGTAGACAGTATCTCTCGCAAAGGACAAGGCCTGAATCTCACTTTTCAGGTTCGAGACGGCATCATCTCCCATGATGGCGAAGTGCACAACACTCAGCTAAAACCACAAAAGGACAAATCTGAAGATGATATTAACGCCTATATCCAAAGCAAAAAATCCGGCAAGAATGTGTCATGGATGCCGGCTACCCTTGAGGCATGTGTCGTGCGCATTACAGACACAATCGCCTATATCGGACAGGATATTGAAGATGCCATCAGGTATAATATACTTCGCCGTGATGAGCTCCCAAAAGAACAGGTCAGATATCTGGGCAATAAGAATAGTCAGATCATCGAGACCTTGGTGCAGAGCGTGATCGCAAATAGCTATGAAAAGGATTATATCGCCTTTGATGACGAGACCTCAGAACAGCTTTTAGAGCTCAAAAAGTTCAATTATAAACGCATATATACCGACGAGAACGTCAAAAAATCAAACGCACTAATATACAGGACGATGCGCATTATGTTTGAGAAATATCTGGATGACATCCACAAAGGAAACGATCAGTCCAAGATTTTCAAGCATTTCCTGAATCATAAGACTGATAAATACTTGGATAGGTTTTCTCCAGCGGAGCAGGTGCGGGACTTTATCGCGACTATGACAGATCGCTATTACAATGAAGAGATCAAGGCCTATATGTTGCCTTGGCAAGGTGGCTGTTGATATCTATTTTCTGGAGAATTGCCACAGATCGTGATCATAGCCTAAAGATAGCATGGTATTGAGCCTTCCTCGTTTGTTGATGGCAAACTGCAATTTCATGGGAGCAAAACCCGTGTCATAGCCAACGCCGAGATAATAGCAGTATTGGTTTTCTGGGCTTTTGAGCCAAGTCTCATCATCATCATAGCTTAGGGCTTGCATGCCCATAGTCAGATGAGCATCTCCAAATGTCTTGAGATTCACGCCCAAACCCCAGATCAGAAAGTGAGGAGCGCTCACTTCATAACGAGAATAACCCTTAAATCCGTCAATTCCGCCAATGGCAAAGGGATCAAACTTATCCACCGGAGTGGAATCAAAATACGTGCCAAGTGCCATGGAACCATGGAGGCTGAGATTCTCATGCAGGGGCTGATAGAGGTCAAGCTTTCCCTGGAAAAGGTTATAGATATAGTCTGAGATTTTTTCATCCCGAGCAAAATTCAGCTTGCCCATCATGCGTGCACCACTGTATGGAAAGACATAGCTGTCCAAACTCTCGTGATATGCCTTTACCCCCAATCCACTCACCACATATTGTCTGGGCGGCATCTCGGTTTCGGAGATTCCTCGATATAGGGATGTATCACTATAGTATAGGAAGATTTCGGCGATCATTGCTTGATCGGCAAAAAGCCCCAGTCCGGTCGTCGCGCCATATTCCAAGGATCTTATGCTGTGACTCAAGTAGTGCTCTTCATCATATACATATAGTGTCTTCTCATTTACATAGGGAAAGATCCGATAATATGCTCCCCAGAAATCCCCAAAATTCTTTACATAGTCTACATTAAACTCATTTCTGCCACCCAAGATCAATCCTGCCATCAACTTGGAATTTTTGAGCACAAGATTCTCGATGTTCAAGACCACTGATGCGGATAGCTTTTCTTCGTCGTTGTAGGAGTTGTTTAGAGTAAGGCTCTTGGGTAGTTTTTCTTTGACATATACATCAAGCAGGTATGAACCATCATCATCTTTAGATAGGTCGGGATAGATGATATGAAAGAATTGAGAGTTCCATGCTCGCCTGCACGCATTTGAGATATCGTGACGACTGTAGCTTCTTCCCGTTTGCAGACCCAGATAATCTCTAATCTTGGCAGAGCTGAGTCGATCATTGCCGTGGATTACTATCTCATTGATCCTAAAAGAATCTTTGCGTGGATCAAGCTGCGGGAATTTTACCGTGTCTCTTGTATCAGTTTGATGGAAAAAATGCCGTATTTGCTCGATGTTTTCCCGTGCATAATCTTCACCTAGCTTGATAATCTCACTGATGTGGCGAAAATCAGTAGATGAATAGTGTAGGAGGTCAGGCTCCAGGATGAAATCTGCCAAATCAAGATCCTCATTCAGGTTGCGGGTGATGCCGATATTGATGGTCTGATCCAATACAGCGACGAAGCTATCCAATTGATCCGCATCGCGTAAGGATGAGTTTACTTTTATGCCGATCACGATATCAGCTCCGAGATCCCGAACTTGTGAAGTGGGCAGGTTTTGGGAGATTCCGCCGTCTATGTAAAGCCTACCGTCGACCTCAAAAGGCGGCAAGATGCTGGGAATCGAGATCGAGCTACGAAGGGCTTGCACGATGGAGCCGCTTTTAAAAATCCGCGTTTCACCACTGGTGAGATCGGTGGCAACACAGGAAAAGGGCACTTGGAATTGCCTGAAGTCTTTTTGCTCTGATGCTCCCGCAAAAAGCTCAAAAAGCTTTAGATTGAGGCTATTTACTCTGAAAACGGAAGATGGCATCTTGGGTTTCCAATCTTCGTCGAGTTCGAAAGTGATGTTGCCATAGGGTGCCCAGCGTTTTTCACCGATGTAGAGCTCTTGGCGAGACACTTTGTCTTGCATGAGGCTGCTCCAATCGACATCGGTAGCAATCTCTTCAATCTCAAGGGCGGAGTAGCCGATTGCTTTTAAGGCTCCGATCACCGCTCCGATGCTGGTTCCCGAAATGTAATCCGGCTGGATCCCTTCTTCTTCCAATACTTTAAGTATCCCAATATGCGCAAAGCCTCGGGCTCCGCCTCCGGAAAGTGCATATCCGATCCCGGAGGCAAAAAGCTGAGCTGCCATAAGGCATAATGTAATGCTTATGAGTATGCGTTTCATTTCTACGCCTAGAATGTGCCCCCGTCATTCGGAACTTCTTCTTTGGGATCCGAAAGTGGATCTTGAACCTCTTCAAAGATGTATTCGATGCTGCCAAAGATGCAATTGGACTCGATGTTTATGGCTTCCTTAGGGTTTCCACCGCGTTTGTATGCTTGCCCGCCAAATCCAGTCTGACTTCTTTCCGGCAAAACGGTTTGCCCAAAGATTGTTGTGGGCTCGATGTTGTAGCTCAGATGCGCAGGTAAAACAACTGTGGCTGAGCCAAAAACAACCGTGATATCAATGTCTGGAGCATCCTGTTCGATATCCTTTAGATCCACATACCCGCTGGAAAACACCATTGTATATTCCCCGCTGCGATTGATTCTGTGGACGGTTCTCTTGGCACGATTTTCCATACGTACTACTCTGCTGCTGGTCCCAAAAAGCAGCTTCAAGCCAAACAAGATGATTATCAGTGCCAAGAAGATCTTTGCTAGTGGCAAGTTGATTCCGAATGTTTTAAGGATCAGGGAGGCACCCCATAAGATTAAGAGGGTTCCCCAGAAAGCATTACCAAAGAAAAAGTTCATTTTCATCTCCTCCTCCAAAGATTAGAGATTTAGGCCTTTATCGTAGTTGTCTCTGATCTCAAGAGCACAAATGGCAATGTCTTGGTTGATGATAAAGGCTTGGGATTCTGTTACTTCACCGATTTTGGTGATTTCCAGCTTATAGCGCCGGGCTGTATCTTCGATCATTTGGCTATCTTTGGGATCAACGGAGATGATGATGTTTGCTCCGCTTTCTCCAAAGTAGCTGATGGCGGGATGATCCTGCAAGGCAAAATCACCCTTGAAACCAAAGGTCATCTCCGGATGAAAGCAAGACTCAGCCAAGGCAATGGCGAGACCGCCCTCACTGAGGTCATGTGCACTATGGACCAAGCCATCATTGATCAGATCCAGGATCATGTTTTGAACCCTGATTTCCATATCGAGGTCGATCTTCGGTGGCAATCCTGCTACGAGATCATGAATGACTTTCAGATATTCAGAGCCACCCAGGCTTTTGCTTATGGGGCCGATTAAAAACACCGAGTCTCCCGCCTTCTTAAAATACTGGGTCATTGCTTTTTTGTAGTCTTGCATGACGCCGAGCATTCCGATCACCGGGGTGGGATAGATCGCAGCTGTGGGGTTTTCATTGTAGAAGCTGACGTTTCCGCCTGTCACGGGAGTTTCAAATGCCAGGCAGGCGTCCCTCATGCCCCGGATGCTTTCGGCAAAACCATAGTATACTTCTGGCTTGTATGGATTACCAAAATTCAGGCAATTTGTGATGGCAGTGGGTTTTGCCCCGCTGCATGCCACGTTTCTTGCAGATTCAGCCACTGCTGCCTTGGCTCCCTCATAGGGATCCAGATAGCAATATCTTCCATTGCAATCAGTTGCAGCTGCTACAGCCTTGTCAGTATCTCGAATCCGGATCACCGCTGCATCACTTCCGGGCTCCACGGTAGTGCCGATGCCCACCATGTGGTCATATTGCTGAAACACTTTGCGCTTTGATGCGATGTTTGGACTTCCGATCAATTTGATGAGGACCTGATTCATGTCTTCATTCAGATCCAGCTTGGACACATCCAACGCATGAAGCTCATCCAGATAGCCGGGACGCTTTGTCTCTCTTTTGTAAACCGGAGCTTTACCGCCCAGAATCAGGTATTCTGCTGGGATCTCAGCTTCGGTCTTCTCTCCATTTTTTATTCTAAGGATTTTGTCATCAGTGATCCAACCGATCTGCACCGCGTCCAGATCCCATTTTGTAAAGACCGCTAGGACGGATTCAATGTTTTCGGGCTCGACGATCACCAGCATCCGCTCTTGGGATTCGGAGAGCATTATCTCATAGGTGTTCATATCGCTTTCCCGCTGGGGTACCTTGCTGACATCTATCTCGATGCCCACCTCACCCTTGCCAGCCATCTCGCTGCTGGAACATGTGAGCCCCGCGGCGCCCATGTCCTGAATCCCAACTACTAATCCGGCTTTGATGATCTCAAGAGTCGCCTCCAAAAGCAGCTTTTCATAAAATGGATCTCCCACCTGAACTGCGGTGCGCTTTTCTTCAGATTCGTCAGATAGCTCGATGGAGGCAAATGTAGCGCCATGGATGCCATCTCTGCCGGTCTTGGCGCCGACGATGATGACGGCATTGCCCACTCCGCTGGCGGCAGATTTTGCCAAGTGTTTTTGCTCAAGCAGGCCGATGGCCATCGCGTTTACCAGGGGGTTGCCCTCATAGCTGTCTTCAAAATAGATCTCTCCACCTACCGTCGGAACTCCAAAGCAATTTCCATAGTCAGCAATACCATGCACTACTTCTTTGAGGAGATGCTTGACGTTTGGATTGTCGGGATTTCCAAATCTCAATGAGTTCAAGGCAGCGATTGGGCGCGCTCCCATCGTGAAGATATCTCTTAGGATCCCCCCCACTCCGGTTGCCGCGCCATGGTATGGCTCCAAAGCAGACGGGTGGTTGTGACTCTCGATCTTGAAACTAATGGCCAAGTCATCACCGATATCAATCACTCCGGCATTTTCCTCACCGGCTTTGGCAAGCATCATCTCGCCTTCTTTGGGTAAGGTCTTAAGCTGGAGAATAGAATTTTTGTAGCTGGCGTGTTCACTCCACATCACACTGAAGATCCCCAACTCCACATGATTTGGCTCACGCCCCAGGATTTCTAGGATATAGGAGTACTCTTCCGGGGAGATGCCGTGTTCGGCGATGATTTCTTTGCTGATCTGTGTCATTTATTTATCCTTAAGTCTTATTTCTCTGTTTTTTATCTTCGCTAAGAGGATTTTGAGCCGATCCTCTATGATGGCGTATGTCTTGCGATAGTTTTCAAGCTCACTCCCGTATGGATCATCGATATCTTTGTCATAACCGGTGATCTCATTGAGTGTGAGAATCTTGTTAGCCATGTTTGGATTTGCCTCACGCAGGAAGTCCCGATGGCGCTCTTCCATGGTGAGCACTAGCCAAGAAGCGGCTATCATCTGTGGAGTGATCTGTTTTGAGACATGCTCCTGCGCCTTGGTGATCCCGGCTTCCATGAGCAGCTGCATTGATGACATGGATATCATGTGTCCGCCTTCTAAGAGTCCGCTACTATCGGATATCATCTGTAATCCATCGTCATTTAGCATCTTGTCAAAGAGCTTTTCAGCGATCGGGCTGCGGCAGATATTGGCAGTGCAGACAAACATGATTTGCGGCTTGTGGAATGACTTCTTGACCTCATAAAATGGGATAGATCCCTCACGTAAGCAGCGGATTTCCTCGATGTTTTGGGTCTCAGAGCCGGAAAGGTGTTCGATCAGGGTCGATGCTGAGCCATGTTCTTCAAACGCATTTTTGTGAGGTATGAGAGCGACATCAAACCAAGACTCATAGAACTTTTCGATCTTGGTGAGGTCGTTCTCGGCTGGAAGGTCTGAGTAGTTTATGGAAGTGCTCACTATCGGCTCTCCGAGCAGCTCGATAAAGTATCTCAATAGAGGATCAGTGGGAACCCTAAAGGCGACTTTGCCATTTACGGCAATATGCTCAAAAGCAGGATCATCAAATCGAAAAGCTATGCTAAGATTTCCCGGAAAGTACTGCTGCATTAGTGAGTATACAGAATCAGGAACCGAGATCTCTTGTCTGTCAAACCATGAAGTATCAGGAATCAAGACTATCATGCCCTGCTTTTTGCGATTCTTGGCATTCTCAATTCTTTGAATACTCTTCTTGTCAGATAGCTTTGCGCCAATGCCCCACATGGAGCCTGTGTAGTGCAAGATGCAGGAATCATCAAAGCTATTCTTAGTTAGAAGCTCCTGAAGCTTTCTGGGAGATGGGTTTTTAATCCTCAGCATTAATATCCTTTTTCCTTTTGTCGTCTCATGTCTAGTCCTCAAAATATGGCAACGGATTGATCGCCGCACCATCCCTGCGAAGCTCAAAGTGAAGGGATGGGACATTTGCCGATCCCGTCATCCCACTTCGGGCGATGACCTGCCCACGGGAAACCGAACTGCCTCGGCTGACCAACAAGTCGCTATTATAACCGTATAAACTGAAGAAACCATTTTGGTGATCAATGATGATCATCTTGCCTTGTCCACCATATCTATCAGCGAAGATAACCTCACCATCGTCAACCGAGACAACGCTGCTTCCTTCGCGGACAGCAATATCTATGCCATTGCTTACCACTGATGTGTTGTAGGATCTGGTTTCTTGGCCAAAGTTTCGGATCACTTCTCCCCGCACCGGCCAGGCTATCTTGTCTTGGGTAAAACGGTATGAAGAGGGCAGCCTCCCGCCTTCATCCATCAACCGATTAATCAGGGTTTGCAATTGCGTAGCATCTTGTCTCATCCGATCAATGCGTGCTTGAAGCGCTTGTTCCTCTTGGCTGAGTTTCTGACTCTGATCTGTCAGATTGCGAATCTCGGAGGTGTACCTTCTTCTTTTTTGATCTTCATTTCTTAGATTGCTGCTGATGCGAGAGGCTTCTGTGCTCTTGAGCCTTTGTGTCTGAGCCAGGTTATTGGAGTGACCCAAAAGATGGTTTATCCTTTCTTGATTTTGATTCACAAGGGTAGTCAGATAACGCTGATCCCGATTGCTCTGCTTAAGATGGCGATAGCTTCTATCAAGCTTGATCATGATCCTCATCTGCTCTTCTTGAACTCCTTGAAGGCGTTCCAATCTGCTCTGAGCAAGCTGAATCTGTCTCTCGACTCTAACGAGTGAATCTCGAACGCTGCGCTCAGCTGTCCTGAATCGAGACAGATTTTGATCTGTAATCCGGCGCAGAGAGTCTGTCCGCTGGATCTGTGACTCAGTTTCTTTCTTACGCGCAGCGGTCTCCCTAGCTTTGGCCTCAGCACTTTCCAGCTCTGCCTGAAGACGCTGAAGCTCTCGCACTTTATCGTCCAATTCGTCCGCATAAAGTAGGATGCTTGATAGCAATATCACTATTATTATCAGGGTCTTGGGCATATCTTTCTCCATTTCAACTCATCTACCCAAAGATTTTATTAAGGGATGGCTGTCAATGAGAATCTTAGCCAAAGGAGCCCTGATCTTCATCCTATAGGGTGGAATGAACGATCTGACCACCAATCATGGTAAGCATGCTCTGAGCATCAATCCAAAATTCGTCAGGCATCCCACGGTAGTCCTCAATCACGATTAGATCAGCCAGAAACCCCCTTTCGATCTTGCCTCTTATCTGATCTGAGCAAGATGCTTCTGCCGCTCCAATGGTATAACCATCAATGGCTTGCTCGACAGAAATCATCTCTGCGGGATTAAGCTGCTTGCCCGAAGCTGATACTTTGTGACGACGCTGAAGCGCGCTGTAGATGCCGTGGAAGGGGTTCATGGTTTCAATCGGGACATCTGAGCCAAAGGCATATGGAATTCCTGCGTCCAGCATGGATTTGAAAGCGTAGGCTTCGTGCTCGATGTGAGGCCAGCTTTCGTGAATCATGGGTATGTCATTTGCTATGTGTACAGGCTGCAAGCTGGCAAAAAGTCCGCTTTTCTTAAGATCATCGATGTCGGATAAGCGGATAGATTGAATGTGCTCTATACGGTGAAACAGATTACTGAATTCGGGATTCTTGTTTAGCTTGAGAGTGCAGTCAATAACCTGCCTGACACATCGATCTCCGATTGCGTGGATGGTGCTCGCAAATCCCGCTTTGGCTGCTTTCTCCATTTGGTTATACAACTCAGAATCACGATATCTGAGGATTCCAAAGTTGTCCGGTTGATTCGGATAAGGATCAAACATAGCCCCCGTGCGAGAGCCCAATGAGCCATCTCCAAAGAGCTTTAATCCGCCAAGTTTGAAGAATTCGTCGCCTTCATAACTCCTTAGCTCCCCCGCGATCATCTTATCTATTTCCGGCGCTTGGAAATGCCAACAAAAGCGAAAGCGGGAGCCTTGTTCTTGCGCTGCCAGCAAGAGATCCTTACTGGACTCATATTCCAAGGAATGAAAGCCGATGAGTCCCCATTTGTAGATATCATTAACGGTATCCATGATGCTTTTAACCAAGGCGTCTTTGGGAGGATGCACAATGAATGGATCAATGATCTCGGACGCTGTCTCATAGGCAACTCCGCTAAGTCTACCATCCGGCATTCTCTCAAACTTCCCGCCCTCAGGGTCCGGACTGTCCTCTGTGATGCCGCCGATCTCCAACGCCTTTGTATTTAGCAATTTGGCATGATAATCTCTGCTAAAGAGAGCCACCGGGACATCAGGGAAAATGAGATCAAGAAGATCGCGATTTAGCGCCATTGGATCTTTTAGCACATTCCGATTCCATCCGCCGCCAAGAATCCACTTCGCGTCCCAACTAAGGTTTTGACGATAGTTCAGCAGATACTGATGAATATCCTCAATGCTCGAACACTCCAAGAGATTCACTAGTAGCCTAGATTTTGAATACTCCACAAAGTGTGTGTGAGCGTCCGTGAAAGCAGGCAGCAGCATCTTGCCCTTCAGGTCAATCTCGTTTACTGCATTTCCGGAAAGATTTCTACATTCAGCCAAGCTCCCAACATGGAAGATAGAGTCATTTACGACGAGCACGGCCTCAGATTCTGGATGTCCATAAACAGGACCATTACAAAATATCGTATTCATTGTAACCTCTTTAGTGCTCTGTGCAAGATCTTCTCTGGCAGAGCTATGTTTATGCGTATCCAATCTTTGCTGCTCTCTCCATAACTAACTCCGGGAGCAGTGATGACGCCTCTTTGCATAAATTCGAAAGCCGCAGTCAGAGAATCTTGCACCTGAAACATAATATAAGGCCCTGATGGGGGGATATGCAAATTCTTCTCTGATAGCATGGCCATCGCCAATCTCTGATTTGACCTGAGCATCTGACGATTCTGCCGGGGAATCTCTTCTTGATCCAAAGCAAAAAGAGCTAGCTTCTGCGAGATCCATGAAGAGCAGGTTGAGATATATTGCTTTAGCTTTGTCGCCGACGCTATGAAGTCTATATGAGCATGAATCCAGCCAATCCTCCAGCCGCTCATCAAGTGAGATTTGGAGAGCCCATTGATCACGATCATACGTTCAACCAGCTCATAATCAAGCTTATATGGCGGATCTATGTATAAGTCACGGTATATCTCATCCACTATCATTATGATACCGAGCCTGTTAACTATCTCTGATAGTCTCTGATAGTAGGCTTGGCTCAGGCAATAGCCGCTGGGATTGGATGGGTTGCTCAATAGCAAAAGTTTAGCTCCTGCCAGCTTTTCTTCCCAAAGATCAAGATTGATCTCGCTAAAGCCCTTTTCAAAGGGAAGTCGGATGACTCTTGCTCCGGAGAGTGTCGCCAATGCCGGATAAGCAGGATAGTCCGGATCTGGGATAGCTACGATGTCGCCGGGATTGACAAGTACTTGCATCGTGATATAGAGTGCTTCCTCTGCCCCATTGCACACACAGATAGTATCCGTTTCATCTTGATAATAGCTCTTGGCTATCATTTGCCTGAGCTCGCTCATTCCTGCATTGGGGGTATAGCCGGGATTTGCATCGGGCAATATCATGGCGGCATAATCTGCCAATACCTTTGGAAAGGGAAATCCCAGCTCACCCAAAGCAAGGTTTATGCTCCCTTCGGGTGCTTGATTGACCAAACGTCTAAGAAGGGATAGTTCGATGGAGTTTAGCCGATCAGACTCCTGCCAATTAGTTTCGCAATTCACTTTCCAACACCACCGCACTATCCGTCTTGGAATCCCGATATTTGATGATGATCGGACAATAAATCTGAAAGTCCGGATTCTGCTTCATCCTTCTGGATCCGGGCACCACAACCGCCCCGGATGGGATGGTATAGGAGCCGCCTTCGTCTTTTTCAAGATACTGCGCTCTCACACTGTCGTAGATGGGAGTGGAAGAATTTATGATTGTCCCCGACGCGATGACTGATCTCTCTTTGATGATAATCCCTTCATAAATACCGGTGTTTCCACCAATGAAAGCATCATCTTCCACGATGACAGGTCGTGATCCGATGGGCTCTAGGACTCCTCCGATCATGGCGCCTGCTGAAAGATGCACTCTTTTTCCGATCTGAGCGCAGGATCCCACCAAGGCATGAGAATCTATCATAGTCCCGGAATCGATCCACGCACCTATATTGATGTATGACGGCGGCATGATGGTCACGCCTTTTGCCACATAGCATCCTGTGCGAGCGGAACTTCCTCCGGGCACGATCCTGATTCCATCTTCTATAGTAAAGCTCTTTTCGGGAATGCTATCTTTATCGAAAAAGCTCTTATACCCAGACAAAGGATACTCTACCAAGCTTCCCATCCGAAAGCCCAAGAGAATCCCCTTTTTGACCCAGAGATTTACCAGCCAAGAATCAGCCTGTTTTTCGCAGGCTCTGATCTCACCGGAATTTAGTCCTTGTACAAAGTCTTGAAAAAGCTTGTGATCTTCCTTGTTGAAATCCCTTTTGGTATCTTCATAAAGTTCAGTGATTCTTTCACTCAGTCTCATGTACTTTCCCCAATTGCTTTTTCTATCCTGCCCAAGGCCTCAAGTAGTCTGGCTCGAGGACAGGCAAAGTTCAGTCTCATATAGCCACTACCATCATCTCCAAAGCCGGTGCCGGCATTGAGTGCTACCAAAGCTTTATCTCTGATAATGCTCATCAAGTGCTCGTCATCAATTTGCAATGCTCGAAAATCCAGCCAAGCTAGGAAACTGCCTTCCGTCTTCGAAACCTTGATATGGGGCATCTTCTCTTCGAAATACTCATGCACGATATCTCGGTTTTCTCTCAGATAAACTTTCAAATCCTTCAGCCAAGCTTCAGAGCTTGTGTATGCGGCGATCAACGCAGTCACGCCAAAGCTGTTGCCCATAAACGTATGCAGATCATAATTCATCTTGGCAATCAGCTTTGCAAGATCCGGATTTTTGACTATCATGACGGCTGTGGCGAGTCCGGCTAGATTAAAACTCTTTGCCGGGGACAAGGAACAAATCACATTCTCAGCGCCATATTTTGCGATGGGGATATGTTTGTGAGGCGGATAGACAATATCCGAATGAATCTCGTCGCTGAAGATCGTCACCTTGTGCCGAACGCACAACGCATGCATCTTGGCAAGCTCATGATCCGTAAACACTCTCCCCACCGGGTTGTGCGGATTGCAGAGGATGAATAGCCTTGCCCTTTTGATCTTGTTTTCAAAGTCTTCCCAATCAATCTGATATCTACCATCAATATTGACAAGAGGATTTGTCAAGAGCCTGCGTTTATGCTCGACTACGGAGCTATGGAAGGGCGGATAGACAGGCGTCTGAATCAGGATCTCATCACCGGGCTTGCTAAGGCTGAGGATGGTGATTGAAAGTGCCGTCATCACGCTGGGGACGGCAATGACCCGATAATCCCGGATATCCCAATTGTGTTGACTCATCTGCCAATTCCGCACCGCTTGTTCAAAGTCCGGTCCACGCAGATTGTATCCATAGATGGGATGCTCCAAGCGTTTCTTTAGCGCTGCCTGAATTTCATCCGATACAGCAAAGTCCATATCCGCCACCCACATAGGCAGAAGATCGTCTCTGCCATAGATCATCTTCAGTCCGTCATACTTAAAGCATGATGTTTTTCTACGATCTATCTCTTGATCAAATCTCATTGTCTGCGCTCGCTTTCAGATAGTCCAAAACTCCTTGCATCTTTTCCGGGATAACAGCTGATTTTGCCAGATCTGCCACATTGAAGATGACCTCCAAGACATGCGGAAAGGAAGCAGGAGTCTTGATCTGTCGCACTTTGCCATCTTTGTCTCGATAGGCAATCTGCATATAGTATGTCACTTTTCTCAAGAGTTCCAGACTCTGTATGTCTTCATATGTGATGAAAGTCGATCTTTTGGCTATATAGCCGAATCTGATGCCATCATGACTGAAGGTGATGCTATTCAGACTCGTGATTTTTCTGAGAATGGAATCCAACCCCACAAAACAGATGATCAGCGGCATCATCTTATAAAAAGCCGGCGTATCACTCGTGACAAATAGAGTCATAAAATATATGCTATAGACTATCATCAGGAAAGACAGAAAGATCATGAACCATCTAAAGCCTTGATTGTATCGATACACGACCGGTAGTCTGTCTCGGATATACTGTATCTTCAGCTTTTTCGGCATAAATACTCTCCATAAAGCTTGCGCACGCTATCTAGGATAATCTCATTCGCAGGAACCATGTCAAAGAGCTGAGTGTTTTCATTTTCTCCATGAAAGTCGCTGCCCGCTGTGATATAAAGCCCATTTTTCTGAGCAATCTCAATAAAATCATCCACCTGATACTGATAGTGATCCGGATGCCATGCTTCCAGGCCGTCTATGCCCATCTTGATAAATTCTTCGATGTAGGCGGGATCAGCCAATTTACCGGGATGTGCAATGATGGCAAAGCCTCCTGCTGCATGAATTATGGACACCACGTCTTGCACGGACTGCTCGGGCTTGGCAACAAATGCAGGCTTAAAATTACCGATATAGCGGTCAAATGCCTCATTCTTGTTGCGCACAAATCCCTTCTTAACCAATACTTGAGCGATATGCGGCCGCACGATCAGCTCTTGTGCGCCAGCCATCGCCACCACCTCACTGAGTTCGATCGATATTCCCAAATCCTCGAGCAGTGCAATCATCTTGATCGCCCTATCTCGTCTTCCTGCCAGATACATATCTGTCAGTTCTTTAAGCTCTTTATTATCAGAATCACACCCATATGCCAGGATGTGGACGTCATTCCCCTTGTGCAAAGAACTGATCTCAATGCCGGGGACTATGCGAAGTGGCGTTGTATTCTCCGGAATCTGCGTGTAGGCAGCCATGGTGTCATGATCCGTAATCGATATCAGATCAAGTCCGATGCGCTTTGCCTGAAGCAAGAGTTGTGCCGGAGTCAACGCTCCGTCAGACGCACGAGTATGCAAGTGCAAATTGATGCGACTGATGTCATTTATTTTTTTTACTATCATCATCTGTTTTATTAGTTGACGAAATTGCACAGTCACCAAAATCGTCAATAGATTTCTTCCCTTGGAGACGACCATGAAATACGATCCCATAAAAGATAGGATATTCAGCCTCATCCGCCTCTTCCCCGCCTTGAGGCGCAGCCTCTATCTGTGCTTGGACTTCCTGCTACTTAGGCAAAGATATGTAAAACGCGAGATCAGACGCTATTTTCGTGATGGAGATAGTTTCTACGACGCCGGCGCCGGCCTCTGTCAGTATAGCGACTACATCCTTAGCAGATATCCCCGATCCCATGTCTTTGCCACAGATCTTAAAACTGATTACATGCAAAGCTATGCGGCTTTTCGTCCCCGCCGATTTGCCTATCAAACAGCAGATCTTGTCTCATTTCGCCCCAAGAATGCCTATTCTATGGCAATCGCTATAGATATCCTAGAACACATTGAAGATGACAGGGCAGTGCTGACAAATCTTCACCATGCCCTAAAAGACGGCGGGCATCTCATTATCTCCACACCGAGCAATCTGGATGAGGCTGCACGCTACACTGAAGAACACGTACGCCCCGGCTACGATAAATCCGAGCTGGAAGCAAAGCTTAGGGATGCAGGTTTTAAGATAATCTCATCAAGATTCAGCTATGGCCCCTTTGGCGCTCTGGCGTGGAAATTGCAGATGCAGATCCCGCTTGATATGCTTAGTGCCACTCTTTTCAACGCTCTGGTCCTTGTTCTTTGGTATCCGATGTTTATACCGCTTATGGAGCTCTTGATGAGATTGGATATGCTAAAAGAAAATGATCATGGAAATGGCATCATCATCGTAGCCCAAAAGACTTCCTGATCGTTTTTTTATCAGGTTTGGATAGTTTATCATTATGAATTTACACGGGAGCAGATAAGTGAAAGCAAAACGACAAGCAAATAGAAAAAGTAAGAAGCAACAGATCTTGGAAAAAGCCATTGA
>Ga0334892_1000364_pt1 | contig 59562 bp, 45 predicted proteins | sample GraSluR3_MG_4_FD_207213 | JGI IMG/M metagenome (GOLD analysis project Ga0334892, IMG submission 207213) | Sludge microbial communities from methane-producing bioreactor in Wageningen University, Netherlands - Granular Sludge_15_04-R3 | ecosystem: Engineered > Bioreactor > Anaerobic >...
AGATGATGCGAAAGAGTCTTTATATGCCAACTTTGGTATCCCTGCAATACAATGGCAAAATAAAGGCATTTTATGAGCGACTGGTTTTAAAGCACAAACCGAAGAAGTTAGCAGTCATAGCTGCCATGAGAATATTACTCTTGATGGCCCATGCCATTTACAAAAATAAGACGGTTTATGTTCCAGGATAAATAAATAATAGATTAGAATTAAATATTGTTTAAAAGGAGAGTTTGGGGTTGATTTTGAAGACAGTATCTGACCCCAACAGGTACTTTCTAATTTTTGAATTACTCATTATTTCAGTATTGAGAAATTCCATCATTGTATTAAGTGTTTTTCATTCTTCTATATCTTCAAATTTTACATAATTTAATCTGTATCTTGGTTAAATATCTTTTTGTATTTATCTAAAAACTGATAACTAAAAACTAAATTTTTTAGCTGTTATACCCCATTATTTGACTGAAAAATTTACAATCCACTCCGGCTCATTCAGTGGATTGTTTTCTAATATTTCTCTCCAGGCTTCATCGGTTAACCGTTCACTCATCGGCTGTTTAAATTCATAATAGCTAAAAACCGGTCCCACTCCTAACACAATATGTTCCTGGGGAAGCTTATAGGCTACAATTGCCGTTTTGATAAAACCGGTTCCTTCTTCCAGTACTTTTTTAGTATTTCCTTCAGTATGAACATCGGCAATCATCACTGATTTTAGAGAATCCGGGTTAATATCTCCTCCTGCAATTGTACCAATTAAACTGGCAGAAATGCTGCCAAAATTTTCAATAAAATCATAATCAGATTCTTCCAATGGTGTATTTGTTAATTCCTTTTTGGAAATATCCAGCAACCTTTGCAATATTTCAACGAATCTGCTCAAACCTGCCTCTATCCTCAAATTATCTAATTCCTCTTGAGGTACCAACTCTCTAAATCCTTCCATGGTCATATTGGTTAAATTTAACAGTCTGCAATAAAATTCCGGTACTGGTTCTACATAGCCTACCACCGGAAGCCGGAACATGCCGCCTCGTTCAGCCATGGTATAACTCTGTTTTACATACAAGATTGTATCATGCCGTAATTGAGCCCAGGAAGCCAGAGCAGTATTTAATTGCTTATCCTGCCAGGCAGTGGTCTGCATAAAGGTAGGATAACTTTCACAAACCTCACTATGTAAAGACTTCAAAACATAAAGCCAATTCAGATAAAGATTTTTAAACCAGTCTTCCTGTCTGAAAGAATCAATATTATCTTTTAATTCCAAGAATTTTTTTCCATAACCACTATACTGGGTATCTCCGGAAATTTCCAGTATTTCCCAGGCTCTTTCTGAACCCAGCAAAGCCATTAAGTCTAAGCCTCGAGGGAATCCTCGGACTTCTCTGGTTGCCGGAGGAGGGCAGGCGGCAACCTCTGTTTTAACCCAGGTAAATGGCCGATTGTTTCTGAATTCCTCATAATCATCATTCCAGCTGAAAGTAAGGGGTTTTTCCGCAGTAGGTAATGGAAAATTTGGCCCATTATACTCACCGCTATAAGGAGAGACAATTTCAGAGAATAACCAGGAATCCAGGGTAAAGCGCTGTCCCATCATTCTAAAACCTTTTGTTTGTTTAAGAAGTTCCCTGGCTTGCATTTTTAAGTCTTGAATTTCCTTTTCAGTAAGAGGAGGGCAGGGCATCAGCAATTCACAGGCACCTAATCCACTGTAAATTTTGGGGTTATAGGGATAATGTCCAATCATTTCTTTTAGCTGGTCATATTTTTCAACCAATCTATCTGAATTTATTTTGCTATTTTCTTCAGAGAATGCTTTTTGCAGCACTTCACCATATTCATATGGTCCTAAGTCATCAGAAAACCCTACCATAAAAGAGGTAATATTATAAATACGTTTCCATCTTTCCTGGATATTCCGGCTGCTGATATATTCTTTTGCCAGTAAAAAGGCCTGAAGGGTCTGTATCCGGGCATCATATTCAGAGATAATTCCTCCTACACCTCCACTGCACATTGATTCTCCTGCCGACAGCACTGGAGAACCTTCAATCAGGGCAGTCATTCTCCCAAACCACATCAAAGCTTTAAAATAATTTTTCAGCTTCTCAGATTTGGTATAATGTCCCCGGGGAACATATTGAGAATAGTCTTCCTGATAAATAAAAACAGGAGAATATTCCCAGCCTTTGTGTTCTTTGATAAGCTTAATTTCAGTCTGAACTAAATCCTGTACCAATTCCGGGACATTGAAATCATAGTATTCAAATTCTTCCTCACTGAAGTATTGGTAGCTGGCCTGTTCACCATAAATATCGTTTACTCCGGCTATCATCATCTCGCAAATTTCTTCTTCCATTTCCGGTAAACAGTATTCTTCTTTTAATGTTTCTTCACTCATTACCTGGTTTTCTTCGGGTTTCAAAAGCTCCATAGCTACAGAAAGATAGGCCACATTTCTTCTGGCAGCTTCTTTTAAATCGCCCTCAGTATAATTATAGTAATTCAGGGAAACATCAAATAATTCTTTACTGATTTCCCAGATATCCCGATAAAAGAGATCCCGTTCCAGGCGCATTAAAGTCGTATCAAAAAAGATATGATAATAGTGCAGCAGGGAATCTGAAGTAATAAAAATTGGTACATCTATGTTTTTCAATACCTGATAATAAGCAACAAAATCATCCTTTGGATTGGCTATTTCCCGACTGAAGTCCAAAAAGACCTCCTGCTCGGCAATATCAAGAGGAGTGGGAATAACTACAAAGGCATTTTTTTCTAATAACTCTAATACTTCCGGTGTTAAAGGCATCTTTTCAAAAAAATCATGGTAATTTTCAATATCAGCAGTGTTTAAGGGTAGAGAAAATCCCGGTATATCAGCATTGACTTCAGCCGGTCCTATAATAAAATCTTTCGGATTGATTAGCTGTTTATTAAGCGGGCTTGTATTTGCCAGAGACTGACAAACTGTAAAAGATAATATTATTATAATTCCTATAGAAATGGATAATATATATATACCTTTATAATTAAATTTATTTTCTTTTGATTTTTTCATTTCTAAACCCCCTGATTTTTTTATCTTACCAGTTCTAGTTCTATTATACCTTTTTTAATAGATTCCCATAACCTTTTATCAGATTTCTCTGCCAGGTTTTTAAGAAATAATTCAGTTTCATTCTGATCCATCAATATTGGCTGCCCTTCCTGATTTTTTATTGGAAAGAGATGAAAGGTGAGTTTGTCAGTTGAAATAGTTAAACCTATTGCTAATCCTTCTTTGATTTCCGGCAAAAACTGCTGGTCAAAGATAAAATTTCCTAACGAATAGAATACCGGCTTGCCCTTTATAATTTCAATTTCCCAGACTACATGGGGGTGATGCCCCATGATAATATCCGCACCTGCATCTACAATTTTCCCAGCCAATTCTCTTTGATTAATTGAGCTGTTTGTCTGATATTCATTACCCCAATGCATGCTTACAATGATAATTTTCCCCGGATTAGATTGCCTTGCCTTTTGAATTTCCTTGATAATCTCTGCCTGATAATCAATATAAGGCAATACCCGGTTAAAGGCCAGAAAAACAGATTGATCGGTGGCAAAGTAATAATTTTTTATATTTGTGGAATTAGCAAGAGCAGGAAGAGGAGATCCGATAAAACGTATCTGGTATCTTTGCAGCCAATCTAATGTTTCTTCCAAGCCTTCTTTGTCTCTATCCATAATATGGTTATTGGCTAATGAAAGTAAGTTAATCCGGCTCCATTTGACTGCTTCCAGTACTTTTGGACGAAAGGTAAATTTAGGCTCATCCATTGCAGTTTCCTGTATATTTTCTATAATGGGTCCCTCTAGATTGGCAAAAACCACATCTACGCCCCTTAAGAGCTGTACAATTTTCAGGAAAGGGTAATAAATACTATTTTCCTTTATTAATTTTTCTATACCACGCCCGAGCATCATATCTCCCGCCAGTAGAATTGTCTCAACCTGTAAATTATTTTCAGGAATTCCTTTCTGAAAAACAACACTAAAATAAGAGGTTGTAGAATTAAAATCACATGGTAAAAAATCAACAGAATTTTTGTGGGCGATAATAGCGGGGTTTTCACTTCCATGTAATTTTGCATACAAACGTACCGCATACAAAGATTGCCAGCTATCCACCTCAATATTTTCAAATTCACTTTCTTCAAAATTCAATAACACTCTAATACTTTTTGTATCATGAAAAATAGCAGCACCAGCCGGGAGATAATGGGAAAAATCAACGCTGGCAATTATAATAGCCTGTTCATTGGAAACATGATTAACTGTCTGGACAAACTTTATTACTTCTTCCTGAGTAATACTTTCGGGAATAAGGATAGGAATAATCTTTGTTTCGGGAAGATATTTTTTAATAAAAGGCAATAGATTGGTAATGCCAAACTCTGCAAGCACCGTACTTCTGTCTGATATTATATTATTATTAATTGTCAGTCTTTTTAATAAATCAATATCTGTAGACAAACCTTTCAGTTCAGTGACGCTTTCTTTCCAACCAACACTGATAAAGGAATTCTCTTTTTTAGTAGCTGAGCAATTGAAATGATCCGGGCTTAAAAGAATAATAGTTTCAGGATGCTGTTCCTGTCCTGCGATAAATTCAAAAAAATCTTCAATAATTTCTTTTGCCAGCAGGTGATGAGGCACTACACCTCCCGCAACAGGAAGTCCTCCCATGCTTTCCCCAACAGCCGGCATAGCGCCAACACCGAAACCGACATAGAACAAGTAAAGAATTAAAATTAATTTAATTATTTTTTTCATAATATTGGCAATATATTATTCTTTCTATTTACATCTTGAAACAGAACTAAAACTATCATATCAGATTAGACCATTAATATAAGTATAATTGTATAAAATTGTTTTTAAAATTATCCCAGTTACTTAACTCCAAAAACTAAATTATCATTATTTGATAGAAAAAATGGGATTAAAAGAAAATAATTATTTAGAGGAAGTCAGAAATAGATTATTAAAAACATGATGAACTGAATTTTAAAAGATGGGCAGAGGATATAAGGCTATTTTTATTTCATTCTGCTAATGGACAAAGGACATTACTGTCCTCCGAAGTTATTCAATGAAAGATAGACTAGTATAGGCAACTGTATTCACCATTGAGTTTAAATTAGTATTTCATATTTGTTACTCTCTGGTAGATTTGAGCTTAACTAAAAACTAAAAACTATGAACTGGACACTTTCCCTGCTTGGACAATCCCAAACAATCCCACAAAATAAATACCTGCTGCCAGATATCCTACAGCCTGAAAACCGGCTGAAATAGCGATAATCACTGCCAGAACTGAAGCCAGAATAGAACAGAAATTATTAGTCGCCCACACCCAGGGAATCATTCTCTCCCTTCTTTCTGCCAGAAAGTGGATACCCAGAGGAAAGGGCATACCCATCAGAAAGGCCAGAGGAGATAGAAGGGAGCAGGTCAGTAAAAATCTTACTATTAAGGGAAGGTGGAGAGTATATTGGAAGAGAGTTGGTATTAATCTCTGATACAGTACCAGAAGAAGACAGATTACTGAAATAATCCATCTCAAATAGGGTATTGTTTTTCTCTGCCAGCGTTGGGAAAAATGGCTTCCCAGTCCGGAAAAGAATAGAAATGAGAAAATAATTGCGGAAGTAGCATAAGTGGGATAGGTGAGATAGAGGATAAATTTCTGAATAAAGGAAATCTCTATCAGCATATAGCCTAATCCCAGAGCAGCAAAGTAAAGCAGTGGGAAATACCAGCCTTTACCGGGGGATACTCTTTTGATTAAAAGAGGTAAAAAGATAAAAATTAAACAAAATAACATTCCCTGTAGTAAAGTGGCAAAGACAATGAGATTACCCCATTCGATAATAGGCTGCCAGTAACTGGTATCCCTGATAATAGTAGGGATATTCCTCCACTTTAAGAAGTAGAAGAAGAAAGGGCTATTATCAGTGGCTGGGCTAATATTAAAGAAGTAGTCCTGGTAGAATGACTTCATCCGATTCTGTCTATAATACTCCATTAAGTCAGAAATTGCCAGATAGTAATAAGGTTTTTCCAGGCGGTGATTCTGATTAGCCTGCTGGAGCTCGATTCCAGGAAAGTAGATAGGATCAAAACTTCTTTCCTGGCAGAATGATATGATAATATCAATCATTTCTCTATCAATTGGTTTTTGACTGCAGATAAAGGTAGTGGTACCCCAGCTGCGTATCAAGGCAATATGATTTTCCGGATTTTCTACTCCCATCTTCTCCAGCGCTTGCAGGGCGATAGTAGTCATTTTGACCGATTCCCGGGGAGGGAAAAGAAGCCAGCGGGTAATACAGATTACTCCATTTGGAGAGAGATGCCCTAAAAAGTCAATCATCCCTTCCACCGTATAAAGGTAGTTTTCTGAAATACTGTGAAATCCACCGGTAGAGGCAGTAGCAGAACCAACCAGTGATATTTGAATCAGATCAAAATTATGATCAATATTCTTCAGTACACTCCGGCCTTCTCCAGGTAATATGGCAACCTCTGGACGGTTATACAATTGACCGGAATAATCAGCAAATTGTCCTTGCATCAAATCAATCACTAAAGGATTTAATTCAATAGCTTCTATCTTATTGCAGCCATGATAAATGGCACTTAAGATATCCAGACCACCACCGGCACCAATAACCAGCACCCTGTTACGGTTTTTGCTCAGGTGAAAACCCAGAGCATTGGACAGAAAACCGGTAAAATGAATAGACTCTATATTACCATTAAACCTGGTTATAGCACTCAATCCCGAATCATCAGTTAAGATACCCAGCTGTTCGGGTATTCTCTCTTTAAAATTGAGGCTTAATCCCGGGGCATGTTTTACCGCTGGACTTTCTACTACCTTAATCTGGGAGAAGCTATTCTCCCCCTGGTATAGTATTTTGGCTTCTGGATACCGTAAAAAGCTAAATAGTTCTTTATAATGATTAATTGGTAGAGAAAATGACCAAGACCAATAAGAGGAAAAATTAACCAAAGACAAGATTATAATTAAAATAAGCGGTAATAAGGAAAAGAGTCTCTTGCCATGAGCTAGAGAAAATAGAAAAGAGGAAGTAAGACCAAAAACAGATAACACAATAACCAGTTTTATGATATTGATATGGCTGGTAAAAAATAAAAAGGCAAGACATCCCAGAGAAGCCCCGGTTAAATCATAGAAATATAGTCTGCTTACTTTCATAGGTAGGTGAGTAATGGCCAGTGAAATACAGGTACCGGCAAAGAAAAAGGGCAGAGCGACTGCCAGATAATAAGCGGTTAAATAAAACCATTGATAACTATCTACACTTAAACGATAAAGATCAAATGGTATGTGGTTTATCAGAAAGAGGGTTAAAAAAATACTGAGTCCATACAGAAGGGCGAAATGGGATAATAGGCCAGGAAGTTGTTCATTCCTATTTTTTTTAGTCAGAGAAGGGGTGACTGTAAGAAAGGTACCACTGACACCATACCCTAAAAAGGCTATACTGATAATCATGAAAGCCAGGTAATTCCACTGCATGATAGAAAAAATCCTGGTTAGCGCCAGCTCAAACATCAACACTGATAGTGATATTAGAAATATGCCGGGATAGAGGAAGTATTTCGATGAAATCCGGAATCTATTCATCTTTTGATTCCCTGCTTTTTTAGAAAATATCTACTCATAATACTTATAATAATTATATTGTAATATATTTTCCTCCACTTTTCATTTCCTCAGAAAGATTTTACTACTCTTCACTCCCTTACCATGACCGATAGCAAGAATGTCTTGTGAGAGACTTCCTCACCTCTCATTTTTAGCTGCAAACTTGAAATGACTTCTAAAACATGTTATGGTTAAAAAGAGGTTATGGTATTAATTGTTAAGAAAATAAGAAAGTTATTTTCATCTGCTTGTTAATCTCGCTTTGTTCTCCTTATTTTAAGGATGACATTTTTGCTGATTGTAAATTTATTTTATTAATTACAATTAGATATTTATTATATTCAAAAAATATTTTACTATTTTAAAACTAAATAGAAAAGGAGGTTGATACTATCTTAGGCGTCAAACAAAAGGTGGAGCAGGATGCCTGGCTGGGGGCATTGGAAGAAATTCGTGACCGATTACAGGAAGATGGAGAATTAAAAAAAAGAATACTCAGATTGAGGGATGAAACCAGGGGAAAAATTGCCAGACTAATTAAGGATAAAAAAGTGGCTCTATCCTGGAGTGGTGGTAAGGACTCTATTGTCCTACAGCACATTTGCGAGGGATTGCCCATTAAAATGGTGTTCTGGGTGCGCTGCAATCTGGAATACCAGCAGGTTCTAGATTGGGTAAGTGAAAATGCTCCGGAAAATCTGGAAGTGGTCAATACCGGTCAGAACCTCAAATGGTTATTCGAAAACGAACATCTCTTATTTCCTCAGCAGGCCGAAGTGGCCTCTACCTGGTTCAAAATTGTCCAGAATGAAGGGCAAAAAAGGTTCTTTCAGAGGAATAACCTGGACATGATTCTGGTGGGTAGAAGAACTAAAGATGGTAATGATCCAGGAGAAGAAGGCATGGATGTTGACGAATATGGAGTTGTTCGTTATGCCCCTATCTATAACTGGAATCATGAAGATTTATTGGCTTATCTGGAATATTTTGACATCCAGTTGCCGCCCCTTTATTTCTGGACTAATGGCTTCCAGGTAGGAACTGGACCCTGGGCTGCCCGTGAATATACCGGCAGCATTGAAAATGGCTGGCGGGAAGTTTTTGAAATAGAACCCCAGATAGTGGAAAAGGCTGCCCATTACTTGAAATCTGCATCTGAGTTTTTAAAGAATAATTCTTAATCATCAGTCCAGAAAATTTTTACAATATTACAATAATAAAACTACCTATAACTGTTTTTATTGCAAGACGAGCATTAGCTCGTCTTGTTCTTCTTTAGCATTCCAATATATAACCTGATATACTTTAAACCATATAAGGTATGACTTTTTAACCTTATAAACCGCCATTCCTGTTCCTTTAGTCATTGCAAATGAATATTTCTATTGAGAGCCCGTAGCTTAACTGAAGTTAAGATACCGGTGTGATAATCTCATCCACTTCTACCCAAATAGATATTTGTTTTCATATTGTTCTAAGATTAAATACTTAATACCATCGACTCAAGGATATTTTGCAATTCCACACATTTATACCTAAAAAATACTAGCAATATAGTTCTAGGAGAACCTTCGTTCTTTAGTTTATACGCAGTGACAGGTAGTAAAGCCGGAACTTATTTTAGCAAGATTCTCTATTGCTTATAAATAAAAAAAGAAAAAATTTTTGACTTTTATTGAATCGCAATGCTATTCTATTTGAAGGAAATTTTAGTTTAGTTAGAGATATTTGTTTATAAGTTTGTTAAAACAATCATACAAAATAATTCATTTAAAACACGTATTAAATCAAAATAGATATAGGAGGTGATGAGTGTAGGTCTAATGTGTATATCAAAATCTTTTAAATTAATAAAAATAAATAATAAAAAATAAAAAAGGGGGAATATATAATGAAGAAATATTCTATTTTTATTGCTTGTTTACTTGCATTAATAGTGTTTTTAAGTTCTATTGCTATGGCACAAAATGTAGTCAATATGAGGCTTTCTTCTGATCAACCAGAGACTGCACCAGGTGAAAAGGGCTTTAAATTTTTTGCTGATCGGATTGCAACAGAAACCAATGGTCAGATTAAAATAACCCTTTATCCCAATGCCGTTCTTGGTGATTTAGGTGAAACCATAGAGCAAGTCCAATCAGGCGTTTTGGAACTGTCTAAAACTTCTTGTGGATGGTTATGCAATTTTGTCCCCATGATGGATATTTTTAGCATCCCATATTTATTTAGAGATAAAGATCATTATTGGAAAATACTGGAAGGAGAAGTTGGGGAAGAGATTGCCAGATATACAGAAGAAGCAGGATTAAAATTATTATTTTGGGTTGATGCCGGTGCAAGGAGTTTTTATAATAATGTACGACCTATTCATACCCCTGATGATCTAAAAGGTCTTAAAATCAGAGTAATGGGAAGCGATATAATGATTAAGACCATGGAAGCCTTCGGTGCATCTCCTACAACAACTGCCTTTTCCGAGGTATATACTGCTATTCAAACGGGAGTAATCGATGGCGCTGAAAATAATCCTCCCAGTGTTGATAGAATGAAACACAGTGAAGTAGCAAAGTACTTCTCTTTAGATGAGCATATGATGATTCCGGATAATTTAGTAATCAGTCTTGATGTCTGGAATAAACTTAGTAAAGAACATCAGGATATTTTCCTTAAAGTAAGTAAAGAAGCACAAGAATTTGTAAAGGAAGAATGGGCTAGACAGGAGAAAGAAGCACTTGACAGAATAAGTGAAACTATGGAAATAAATGAAATACCTGATAAAACTCCTTTCATAGAAAAAGTGAAGCATTTACAAGAAGAACTCTCTGCCAAATTTGAAGGTTATATTGAAAAAATTCAAGCTGTTGAATAGTAAATAAAAGTAGTATAAGTAATATCTTAATATAATATATCTTGGGGAATAATATTATTATTCTTCCCCAAGATATCTAAAATGTTTATAGGACGCATTGTAAAATGTTCACAAGATTATTAGATATTATTATGTCTTTAGTAAAATTATTACTAATTATTTTGTTGGTTTCTATGGCAATTTTTCTTTTTGTTGCTGTTATAAGCCGATATCTCTTTGGTCAGTCTTTTTTCTGGATTGATGCCTACAGTAGATATGCTCTGATATGGATATCTTTTTTGGGTAGTACCATTGTCTTGAGAAATAGAAAACATGTTGGAGTTGAAATTTTCACAGAATTATTACCTACGATTATAAAAAAATGGACTACTAAATTTGGGGCTTTGTTAATCCTTCTTTTCTCATCTATAATGTTTAGTCAGGGATTAACATTAATCAATATTACCAGTAAACAAAACATTCCGGAAATGAATATCAAAATGTCGAATATTTCTATTATTGTGCCCGTTAGTGCCATATTAATGATTCTAATTTCATTGGAAATGATTTTTTCAAAAGATGAATCATCATTGTGTTCAGGCAAAGAGGAGCAAAAAAATGATTAGCTTAGTGCTATTAACTACATTTTTCGTACTTTTAGTCCTGGGTATACCTGTTTCTTTTGCACTCGGAATTTCTTCAATGTTGGCAATTTTTCTGGCAGAATTGCCCCTAATAATTGTGTTTCAGAGGATGTTTTCTGGTGTTAATAGTTTTGTTCTTACCTGTATTCCTTTTTTTATTCTTATGGGTAACATTATGGAGAAGGGAGGAATTGCCAAGCGTATTGTAAATTTTAGTAATATAATAATTGGTAGAGTTAGGGGAGGGTTGTCTGCAGTAAATATATTAGCCAGCATGTTTTTTGCTGGCATATCAGGTTCTGCTGTGGCAGATACTTCATCAATTGGTTCCATATTGATACCTATGATGAATGAAGAAGGCTATGATAGGAATTTTTCTGCTGCAGTTACCTGTACTTCTTCCACAATAGGTCTTATTATCCCACCAAGCAATTCTATGATATTGTATTCTTTTGTGGCCGGTGGAATTTCCGTAGCAAAATTATTTGCAGCTGGAATTGTTCCAGGTATCATTATAGGTATTGCGCTTATGATTGTAAGTTACATGATTTCTATAAAGAGAAAATACCCATCCCATCCCACGCCTTCTTTTCAAGAAGCAATACAGATAACAAAAGAGACTTTATTAAGCCTTTTTTTGGTGATAGTGATTGTTGTTGGCATATTAGGAGGTATTTTTACTGCTACGGAAGCATCTGTTTTTGGTGCTGTATATGCATTTATAATTAGTTTTTTTGTTTATAAAGAAATAAAAATTAAAGATATGCCTGAAATTATATTAAAAACCGTCTATACTACTGCTGTAGTAATGTTTCTTATAGCTACCTCCACTGCATTTGCCTATATTTTAGCCTTAGAACAGATTCCCAAATTAGTGGCGGACCTCCTTTTATCAATTACAAATAACAAATATATCATATTACTTATTATTAATATTGTTCTATTGATTGTCGGTACTTTTATGGACATGTCTCCAGCAATTCTCATTTTTACTCCTATTTTTTTACCAATAGCAACAAATTTAGGTCTTTCACCAATCCATTTTGGGATAATGATGCTAGTAAATCTTTGTATAGGTTTGTGCACTCCACCAGTGGGAACGGTCTTATTTGTAGGCTTAGGCATAGCAGACATTAAGATGAATGACATTATAAAGCCATTGCTACTATTCTTAATCCCGATGTTTTTAGTGCTAATGTTAGTAACATATTTTGAGCCGATTACTATGTCTCTGCCAAATCTCTTATTCAAGTAAATTAAATCAAACCTTTTTATCCATATGATTTTATGCTCTTCTATCTTTTAAAAAATTATTGCAAGAATTAATAAGCAAACTTTAAAAATTAGTCAAATAATTATTATATTATTTATAAATAGAGATTGATTTTTGTTTATAAATATCTGATTTTCAATTAAAGGAAGGAATGTATGAAAATAGGAAATCATTTTAAATCCATAGATCTTCTTCAGAAAAAAAGTCCTAAGGAGTTAGGATTAGAACTTGTGTCTGTACAAAGAATTGAATTGAAAAAGGAGTTAATCCTTGATTCTCTGGAGGAAGAAATTTGTCTGGTAGTAATTGGGGGATCAGTTCAGTTTAAGTGTGAAAATAAGGACGGGATTGCTAATTTTAAGGATATGCTATATGTTCCAAGGAGAACAGAATTGAAACTACATTCTGAGGGAAGTACGTTGATGTATTATAGCGCTCCCTCTGATATTGATGCACTATTTACCCATATAACTTTTGAGGATATTGATAAAAATATAACTACCCATGCAATTGCTGGAAGCCCGAATAATAATAGTCAAAGGGATGTCTGGAAGTATATAGATAGTGATTTTAGTTGCGCTCGTCTAATGATGGGTATTTGCGAGAGTAGCCCTGGAGGATGGACTTCCTGGCCTCCTCATGAGCATACAGAAAAACGTGAGGAAGTATATGTCTATTTTAATATGAAAAATGTTTTTGGAGTCCAATGTGTATATGATGATCTGGATAATCCCTACCACGTAGCCATTGTCAGAGACGGCGACTTAATTTCCATTCCTAAAGGATATCATCCCAATGTTGCTTGTCCAGCAGGTAAAATGTCTTACATCTACTGTATGGCTGCCAGGAAGTCTGGAGATCGAGATTTTATGGATCTTAATATTCAGGAACTTTACCAGGGAAACAAGTTTTTTTAGTAAGTTTTTAAAATATTGAATTGCTTATTGTAAAAAATAAATGGAAGGAAGATTGTTATGAGTATAAATTTAAGTGTAACTATTTCTAGTCTTGGTTCAAAATTTGCTCCAATTATATTTCAGGGAGATTATGTTTCAGGAATAAAAAAAGCTAAGGAAATAGGATATAAAGCAGTAGAACTACATATTCGAGACCCAAAGGCAATTGATATACCTGCAATTATGGGAGCTTTAAAAAAGAATAATCTTACTGTCTCTACTATAGGGACTGGTCAGGCTTATGTAGATGAAAGATTATATTTTACCTCTACAAATGCGGGCGTTAGAAATGCTGCAGTGCAAAGAATCAAAGATCAGATTGACTTTGCTGCTCCTTTTAGGGCAAAGGTAATAATTGGCACTATTAAAGGTTTATTACCCGAAGATAGGAATGAACGAGAAATAGCTTTAGAAAGACTAATTACCTGTTTACGAGAATGCGGGGATTATGCCCAAAAAAAAGATGTAAAACTAGTTTTAGAAGCCATTAATAGATATGAATCTAATTATTTGAATACTGCTGAACAAACTGCTGAGTTCATTGGAAAAGTGAACTCTTCCATAATTGGTTTGCATTTAGATTCTTTTCATATGAATATAGAAGAGAAATCTATAGTGGAAACTATAAAAAAATATTCTTCTTATTTGTTTCACTTACATTTTGCTGATAGTAATAGATGGGCACCAGGCTTTGGTCATATTAATTTTGCCGAAATATTAACTGCTTTAAAAGAAGTTAACTATGATGGTTATATTGGCATAGAAGCTTTGCCCTTACCTGATGGCGATAATGCAGCCAGGCAAGCACTGTCCTATTTAAGTAAACTAATGTAGTTATCACCAGAGTATTTTAAAACACCTGATAAAATAAAAACTCCCTACCCCTAATAAAATTGAGTAGGGAGTAAGCTATTATTGCTATTTATTACCTACCTCGATAGTATATTTCCAATTTATCTGTTTTTTCATGAAATCTGGTATAAGGCAGGTCTTTTGATGGCTCTGTTTCCAGCCATTTATCGATTATCTCTTTAGCATGAGGTATACCAGTCAGCCTGATTCCCAATACAATTATATTAGCATTATTAGCCTTTTTGGCTATCATTGCTGAATAAGGATCTATGCATAGAGCTGCTCTTACCTTAGGTAATTTATTAGCAATTATAGAGGCTCCTGTTCCGGTATTACAAAAAAGTATGCCCTGTTCACATTCTTGTGATGATACTAATTTAGCTGTCTCTTCTGTTGCATCTACATAATCAACTTCCTTTCCAGCCAATGCACCACAACGTATCAGCTGAAAATTCTTTTCTTCTAGATAATTAATTATTTCCTCCGTAAGTACAGTACTTCTATCACTTCCGATAGCAATTTTCATAATTAATCCCCCCTGTATGAATTTAAATCCTAATAGTTTAATATATATTTTGTTGCTCTATAAATATCTAAAACAATATTATATACTCTGCTTATATTATTATAGATAAAAGACCAGCTGACTTTTTAAATATACCATAAGAATTATTCTTTGTAAAAGTATTGCTAATTACTTTTTTATTTTCTTTTTTTACCAGGGATTTTTTTCAATCAATTTTATTTCAGACACACAGTCATCATAATAATACACCCAACCCTCTACTAATGCTACAAATGAGGCACCATAATTTCTAATCCCGAAAAAATTGACCTTAATTTTAATTAGAAAAAAATTATTGACAATATTTATTTGGTCATGATATATTAAAATATACTTTCTTTTTCCAATGGAAAAAGTAACATCACATAAAACATAAAGCAGATTTTCTATGAAAAGAACTGGAAATCAAAAATTAATTCAGGATTTAAATAGAAATATTATCCTCAAAACCATACGCCAAGAAGGTCCCATTTCCCGTAGTGCAATAGCAAAGAAAAATGGATTGAGTCCTACCACAGTATCATTGGCCATTCAAGAATTTCTTAAACACGGATTGGTAACCGAAGCTAGTATAGGTAAGTCTAGCGGTGGTAGAAAGCCTATTCTGATACAATTTTCTCCAGAAAACCACTTTGTTATTGGAATTGCGATTACCAACGATGAAATTATGATTTCAAAGATGGATTTAGAAGCTAAAGTAATCAAACAAAAAATATTTCCAATCAGCAATTTAACAGGAGAATTATTAATAGGTCATCTGCTTAAAGTGACTGAAACTTTCCTGGGGGATTGCCCTGACTTAAAAAAATGCATAGGCATTTCAGTGATTTCTCCAGGTATTATCGATGTACAAGAAGGCATTATTTATGAAAATACAAAATTGAAGCTGAAAAATATTCATTTAAAAGAAATCTTGAAAAAAAATTTTAAATTAAATATATGGTTAGAAAATGATGCCAATGCCATTGCCCTGGCTGAAAAGCAATATGGGGCATATAAAAAATACAATAATCTGGTCTATATCACTCTTGGAGATGGAGTAGGAGCTGGTATTATTGTAAATGGCTCCATTTTACGCGGAAGAAGTGGTGGCGTTGGAGAATTCGGTCATATCAGTATTGATATCAATGGAATACTTTGTGATTGTGGCAATAGGGGTTGCCTTGAAAATTATATTAGCTGGCCTTCTATTTGTTTAAAAATAATATCTTCTATTGAGAAAGGCCAAGAGACAATAATGTTAGAAGCAGCAGAAGGTGATAAAAATAAAATCACTCATTCTATTTTTCGTAGTGCATTAGAGAAAGGCGATCTGTTAGCCCGGGAAATAATGGAAGAGGTCGCGGTATATTTATCAGCCGGAATTGTTAATATGGTTAATTTGATTAACCCGGACATCATTATTTTGGGCGGGAAAATTGCCTATAATAACCACTTTCTTATTTCACGAGTTAAGCAATTAGTGCTGGCAAATGCTTTGGAAATCCTAACAAATAAATTAGAAATTTGCCCTACTTCATTGGGAGAGGATTTCCGGATGACTGCAGCTGCCTCAATCCCTTTGCAGGAAATGTTTCATTTCTCAATAATTTCATAGTAAAGGGCAGAATACTATTTATCAGATAATGCTTTATATTTTTGACTATAATATTGGCCGTATTTATTGAAAGAAGTTTTTAATTAAAACACAGCCAAAAGTAATGCCTAGGAAAGTATTATCAGAAATTTATTGAAGGAAGGTGATATAAAAAATTAGAATAAATATAACAGGACTGAATATTAAACTCATAGTTAGTATAAGGTGATAGAAACTTAATATTTTAAACAGGCTTGTAATAAAAAATATTTAGTGAAATTTGAAATTTAACTATGGAGGTTAAATATAATGTTTAAAAGAAGTATTGAATTTATGGTATTGCTGATACTAATTTTACTAGTTATCCTTGGAAATGCTGTTCTAGCAGATCAAAGCAAAGGTGCCATTGGTTATGTTCCACAAAGCTCTTTTGCTGGTGAAACCTCATTAGCATACTTTAAGGGAACCCAGGATACTATTGAGGCATTAGGTTATAAATTTGTTGTTGTTGATGCAAATTTTGATGGAGCCAAACAGGTTGAGATAATTGAAAATTTCCTGGCTCAAAAAGATATAGTTGGCATAGTTGTCCATCCCATTGATAGTGCATTGATTACTGCTGGTGTAGAAAAAGCTAATAATGCTGGCATTCCTATTGTGTCAAATGTATCTGATGTTGCTGGTGGAAAAGTTATTTTTACTGTTACAATGGATTTAAACCATGTGGGACAGTTAGCAGCTGAGGCAATGGTGGAAGGACTTATAGAAAAATATGGAGAACCAAAGGGTACTGTTATTACCATTGGAGGACCGCTAAGTGATATGGTATCTAACGGTAGAGGAGATGGAATGAATTCAGTCCTTTCCAAATATCCTAATATTAAAGTAATCCACAGAGCAGCTGACTGGAATATACCAAAGGCTGAAGAAGCCCTGAGGGATCTTTTAACTGCTTATCCTGAAGCAGATGGTCTATTATCATACACTGATTATTATGACGAAGGATTAGTTGGCGCATTTACTTCATTGGGCAAATATAAGCTAAGAGGAGAAGATGGTCATATCATTTGGACCAGTGTTGACGGGACACCCGATGGCCTCAATAGGATTAGAGACGGATATATGGATGCTACTGCTGATTCAGCATGTGAGACTTATGGCCAATTAACAGTAAAGTTTCTGGATGATTATTTAAATGGCAAACCGCTACCAAAAGTAGGAGATATAGTTGAAGATAGTAATGCTACTTGGTCACCGGCAGAAGTTGTTCAGGGTCCCAGTGGACCAGTATTGCAGTTAAAATCTTTCCTTATAGATCCCACTACTGTAGATAATCCTAATTTATGGGGTAACAAGACCTATATGATTGATGGAGATAGGGTAATATACGGAACAAAATAATATTCAAAGGATATTAAACGCTTAGTATAAATTGCTGAAATCAAAAAAGAGTGGGAAAGAAGCTTCCCACTCTTTAATAAAAAAGTGAGTAAAAAGAGTAGAAATGAAAAATAATAATGATATTCTTTTAAGAATGAAAAATATCAGTAAAAGTTTTGGTTCGGTACAAGCACTCAAAAATGTTGATTTTACTCTAAAAAGAGGAGAAGTCCATGGGCTGGTAGGCGAAAATGGTGCAGGAAAAACTACCCTGATGAATATCTTGCACGGAATTGAGGCTAATGATAGCGGGACTATACAGATAAATAGTCATGAATTCAAACAAATGTCAACTTCCACGGCAAAGAAAATGGGGATTGCAGTTATTCCGCAAAAAATACAATTATTTTTTGAATTGTCAATTGCCGAAAATCTTTTTATCAATAATTGGCCAATTAATAAAAAATCCCATGCTATAAATTGGTCAGAAATGAAATCCAAGACCAGGGAGATATTGGAAAAAGTAGACCTAAATATAGATCCCTTAAGAAAAGTTAGTACCTTAAGCTATATCGAACAACAAATGATTGAGATAGCTAAGGGTTTTTTTGTTGAAAAAGCAGAAATTCTTATCTTAGATGAACCCACAAGTCCTTTGGTTATTCATGAGATAAAGATTTTATTTAATCTAATAGAAACTTTAAAGAAAAAAGGCCTTAGCTTTATATATATCTCTCATTACCTGGATGAGGTTTTTAAGATCTGTGATAGAGTCACTGTTTTAAGAGATGGCCAAGTGGTATCAGTAGCAGATATTAAATCTATAGATATGAAAACATTAATTAAAATGATGGTTGGTGAGGGGATTAATATTTACCCGAATAGAAAATCAAACATAGGCGAAGATATACTTGAAGTTAAAAAATTTATAAGGAAACCCATGCTTAATGGTGTCAATTTTACAGTTAAGCGTGGCGAAATATTAGGAATTGCAGGCTTAAAAGGTTCCGGAAGAACGGAGCTGGCTCGATCATTGTGTGGTTTAGACAGATATGATGAAGGAGAAATAGTTTATAAAGGCAAGAAGATAAAAATTAATAGTACCAGAAAAGGATTGGATAATGGTATAGGTTATTTGACCGAAGATAGAATTAAGTGGGGTTTATTTTCCATTAGATCAGTTATTGAAAACACTACAATAACTTTTTTAAAAAAAATTATCAACAAAGCAGGTTTCATCAAAATAAAGGAAGAGAAAGATATTGTTCAGAGCTATAGAGATAAGTTAAACATAAAGATAGCTTCAACAAACCAACAGGTGAAATATTTAAGTGGTGGAAACCAGCAGAAAGTAATTATTGCAAAGCTTTTAGGTTCTGATTTAGATATATTTATATTTGACGAACCTACCTTTGGCATAGATGTAAAAGCTAAAATGTATATACATGAAATAATGAATATGCTGGTAGAGGAGGGAAAATCAATAATTCTGATTAGTTCAGATGTTATGGAATTAGTTAGAATGAGCGATAGAATAATTATTCTTAAGGAAGGCAAAATTCAAAAAGAACTTTTACAGGACTCAATTAATGAGAGTAAAATAATAAGCATTTTAGAGGGAGCAGCAGGATGATAAGCAGTAATAAAAAAGTCTTAAATGACAATAAAGAAAAAAGTGTATTAGTATTTAATGAAAAGTTTGATACCAAAGAGTACATATTCGAAAATTTTTCATGGATACTTCTCTTACTAATAAGTATAATAGCAGGTTTGATAAATCCGATATTTTTTTCATTTACCAATTTGTCAAATTTATTGTTACACTCAGTTATTCTTGGTATTTTAGTTCTTGCAGAATCTATCTGTTTAATTTCAGGTCATTTTGACTTAACAATTGAATCTAACTTAATATTTACGGCCGTCATAGCAGCCTGGCTTATATCATCAAGTTCAGTGGCATCAGGATTGCAATTAAATCCTTTTCTAGCCATTATAATAATGTTAATAATCGGAATGGCTGTCGGTGCGGTAAATGGTTTTCTAGTAGCCTATGTAGGAATGAATCCTTTTATCACTACCTTAGCTATGTCTATTATCTTATCAGGTTTTAGTGTTATTATATCGAAGGGTAGAACCATATACCCATTGCCTAAGTCTTTTGTTTTTTTAGGAAGTGGATTAATAGGGAAAATCCCGGTATCCATTATTGTATTATTTATTTTGTATTTTATCTTTTATATTTTCTTAACATTTTTACCTTTAGGTAGAAAACTTTATGCAGTAGGGAACAATAGTTTTGCTGCAGATGCCTCAGGAATTAATACAAAATTAACAATACTAATAGCCTATATTTTAAGCGGATTTCTTTGTGCCTTTGCCGGATGGATAATGTCTGGAAGATTGAATTCTGCTTCTTCTATTATGACTACTGATATTTTACTTTTTGCTTTTGCAGCAGCTGTAATCGGAGGTGTCAGTCTTAATGGTGGTACTGGCAAGGTGCTGGGAGTATTTGGCGGGGTATTATTGTTATCTACTATTAACAATCTCATGAATTTGGCAAGAGTAAGCCCATTCATTATTCAGGCAACCACTGGAGGAATAATTTTATTTGCTATGTTTATCAATACCATTAAGAATAAGAAGCTTTTTTAATTGGACTGGTAAATAATTTGGAGCATAATTTAAAGAGATGATAAAGTGATTTCCATAGTGGTTGACCCCATTGGGGGGAAATTATCAAAATTAATAATTTTTAATAATTATTGGTTTTCAGAGAGAGGTTAATTGAATATTTTAAGAAAACCAACCTGTCTTTAGGGTAATAATAAAATAATAGTATTTTTTATTAAGGAGGCAATACCATGATTGAGCTAATTAAAAGAGACAAAAGAGCCAAAAGATCTGTGGAAGAAGCCGAGCATGATATTATTGAACTATTTGCTAAGATATATTCAGAGACAGTTAAAGCTATTGAGCAAAAGTACAATCAAGAAGGATTTGAGTTAGTCAGAGATACTTTTATGCGAGTCATGGTTGAAGGATGGAAAAAACAATATGAAGGTATGGAGAAGAGAGATCTTAAAACATTTGTTAATTGGTTATTAGATATGATTACTTCCAGTGCCAAATATGAGGTTGTTGAAGATAAACAGAACAGTATTCGTTTGAAGTTTACAGAATGCCCCTGGGCAGATGCTTTCAGGAAAGTTGGTTATCCGGAAATCGGTAAATTTTTCTGCGATGGGGATTTCCCCATGGTTGAAGCATTCAATAAGAAGATAAAGTTTGAGAGAACTAAAATATTAATGGATGGTGATTCTTGCTGCAATCATCATTATTATACCGAAAACAATGATTAAGTAAAATAAAAACTAACCTCAGCAGAATTTTTATGACATCTTTTGGAATGTTTATAGAACTTTTAATCAATTGGAAGGAGGCGATAGCAATGCATGCTCTGAAGAAAGGAATCAGTCAGTGGGCATTTCCAGCAGATATGAACCTGGGAAGCTGCTTTAAACTGGCAAAAGAAGCGAAATTTGATGGCATCGAAGTAGCGATTGCTGAAGAGGGAGAAATTAACTTGAGGTCTACAAAAAATGAAATCAAAAAAATTGTTAAATTGTCTAATTCTATTGGCATTGAAATAAGTAGTCTGGCTACTGGACTATTTTGGGATTATTCTCTGACCAGTGATGATTCTGCTGAAAGGGAAAAAGCGAAAAATATTATCAAGAAAATGTTGGAAGTAGCCAGTTGGCTTGAAGTAGACACAATATTAGTAATTCCCGGTGCAGTAGATGTTTTCTTTAAACCAGATTTTCCTGTTGTTTCTTATGATAAAGTTTATGAGTGTTCCCTTAAAGCTTTGAAAGAATTGGCTCCACTGGCGGAAAGCTATAAGGTCAATATAGCCATTGAGAATGTTTGGAATAATTTCTTATTGAGTCCTTTAGAGATGAAAACTTTTATCGATTCTATTAATAGTCAGTATGTAGGAGTGTACTTTGATGTAGGAAATGTTCTCAAGAATGGATTTCCGGAACAGTGGATTAACATTTTGGGAAACAGAATTAAAAGAGTTCATATTAAGGATTACAAAAAGTCAATTGGTACTGTAGAAGGTTTTGTAAATCTTCTTTATGGTGACGTTAATTGGCCAGCTGTGATTTCTGCTCTGAAAGAAGTGCCCTATAGTGGTTTTCTTACTGCAGAGCTATTTCCTCCTAAATATCATCCCGAAAGTCTTATCTATGAGACTTCAATCAGCATGGATAAAATATTAAATAGAAGGGAAGACCTATGAAATGCCACTGAGAATTGGTTTTGTAGGATGCGGAACAACAACTGGTATCCATATAAAAAATTTAATTGAGATGGCAGGAGTGAAAATAGTAGCCCTGTGCGATATTCTTCCCCTTAAGGCTGAAAAAGAGGCTGAAAAGATTAATGCACATGTATATTCAGATTATAAAAAGATGTTCCATAAAGAGAAACTGGATGCCTGTTATGTCTGTATACCCCCCTTTGCTCATTCCTGTGTTGAATTGCTGGCGGCCAAAAAGGGAATACATTTATTTATTGAAAAACCTATTGGAATCAATATTGATGAAGTCAAAAAAGTAGAACAAGCTATCAAGAAAAATGGGATTATAGTAAGCGTGGGATATGTTTTTCGATATTTAGACATTGTTAAAAAGATGAAAGAACTATTAGCTGACCAAAAGATAGCTTTAGCATATGGTCAATATTTTGGTGGAGTTGTACCCTTAGAATGGTGGTCTATGCAGGAAAAATCAGGGGGGCAAATAGTGGAGCAGACAACGCATATTGTTGATCTTGTTAGATATCTTATTGGAGATATTGATATGGTTTTTGCTCAAGGCTATAAACATCCTGGTCAATCTTATAATTTTGACTTTCACGAAGCAAGCTCTATTAATTTACATTTTAAGAACAGTGCCATCGGTAGTATTAATTCTACTTGTCTTCTTTCTGGTTGGTCACCGAAGTTAGAAATCATAGCAAAGAACATGCATTTGAAGATCCGTTCACTCGATACTTTAGAGATAATTGTTGATGGTAAAATAGAAACCATTCCTTCAAAAGTAAATGGTTATTGGGAAGAAGATATTATTTTTATTAATTCTATCAAAAATAGGGATGACTCTAATATTAAATGTAGTTATTCAGATGCTTTAAAAACTTTGGAGGTAACACTGGCAGCAAATAAGTCAATAAATACTGGTGAGATAATATATTTATAAAATTTGGAGAAAATATTATGGTGAAAGTAGGATTGATCGGTTGTGGATTTATGGGTACAGTACATGCCACTTGCTATAGATATTTAGAAAATGTAAAAGTTGTGGGTGTTTCAGACCTTAGGAAAGAATATGCAAAAAAAGCAGCTGACATAACAAAATCAGAAATATTTTCGGACCCAATGGAGCTGATTCAATGTAAAGAAGTTGAGGTAATCGATATTTGTCTTCCAACCTATCTACACAAAAAATTTATTTTAGCATGTTGTGATGCTAAAAAAAATGTATTTTGTGAAAAACCTTTAACCTTAAATGAGCAAGATGCTGAAGAAATAGTGATGGGTATTAAAGAATCAAAAGTAAAATTTATGATTGGCATGGTTTTACGTTTCTGGCCGGAATATATGGAATTCAAAAAAATAGTAGATTCTGGAAAGTTCGGTAAATTAAAGGTACTCCAGTGTACTCGTTTATCTACACCTCCTTTGTATGGTTGGGATAACTGGTACTTAGATCCAATTCGCAGCGGTGGTGCTGCTCTTGATCTTCATATTCATGATGTAGATTTCATATATTATTTGTTTGGTAAGCCAGAGTCAGTATATTCTACAGGAAGACATAATAGCAAAAATGGATTGGAACATATATGTTCAATATATAAATATAAAGATAGGATAGTCAATGCTGAAGCGGGTTGGGATCTGAGTAAATCTTTTGGATTTATGCAAGAAATAAGAGGTGTATTTGAAGACGGCACTGTTTTAATTTACAACTCCAAAAATCAGCCACTAACAGTCTTTCAAGAGGAAAATTCAGAGCTTGTAAAGATTAATAAAAAAGAGATGGATTCCCTTAATAGTGGTGGAAATATATCTGATATTCTTGGCTATTATAATGAAATCAAATATTGGGTTGATTGTTTACAGGATAATAGAAAACCAGAGAGAGTTACTATTGAAGATGCAAAAACATCATTGGAAATTGTTCTGGCGGAAATAAAATCAGCAAAGAACGAACAGGAAATTGTATTATGAAGATTGAACTTGGTGCAATATTGCGTATCACTGCAGAGGTTGATATTAGAAAATGTTTTAGAGAAGTAGCTGAATTAGGATTAAGGACCTGTCAGGTTTCCTGTAATGCAGAACATATGATCCATAAGCTGATACCGGAAAAGATAAAAAAATCTTCAGAAGATATGGGAATTATTATAACCTCTTTCTTTCTGACCTTTGAAGGTCAGATTTACAATAGGATAGAGGGAATCTCAACTGTAGGCTTTATCCCTGAACGACTTCGAAATCATCGCATTCACCTGGCTGAACAATTTTCAGATTTGATTTATGATTTAGGTATTAAAAGCATTACCTCTCACGTTGGTTTTATTCCTGATGACGAAAAAAGTCCCCTATATTTGAGATTTATTCCGATAATGATAAAATTTGTGGATCATTGTCAAAAAAATGGACAAATATTCTGTTTTGAAACAGGGCAGGAATTGCCTTCCACCCTGAAAAGAACAATAAAGGACATTGGTGATAGTGCTTATGTCAATTTTGATCCGGCCAATCTGATCTTATATGGAATGGCCCATCCCCTGGATGCAGTTGAGATTTTAGGAAATTATATAAAGGGAATGCATGCTAAAGATGCTCTCTGGCCTAATCGTGAAGAGAAGCTGGGTATTGAAGTTCCTGTTGGGAAGGGCGAGGTTAATTACCCTCTTTTAATCCCAAAATTAAGAGAAAAAGGTTTCCAAGGTCCTATTACTATAGAGCGGGAGATAACAGGAGAGCAACAGAAAAAGGATATCCTGACCACAAAAACATACTTGCAGCCTTATTTGTAAGGAAAGGTAATTTTTTCATGGATAATAATTCAATTTTAATAAAACCAGGGATAATCCCCATTCTGGATAAAGATTTTATTCCAGCCGTCTTATGGAATCATGCCTTTCTGAAGGAGGTTCATTCCTCGGGAGAGGGAATAACTTTTACCATTGGTTTAGAAAGAAATGACGGCATATCTTCAGTTATAAGTACCCAGATTTTTCCCCAGGAACACAAAATGTCATCAGAAAACTTTTTTTATGTTGACCAATTAATAAAGACATTATTATGGATCTGGGGAGGGCATAGACTAACTTTAGCAGGATCAGATCAGATAATACAGTACATAAAAAAGATCTATTCTTTGCAAGGAAAACATTCTTTTGATGTAAAATTTATGTCTAAGATATATGAAAAGCCCTTTACAATAGTGGAAGTAAATGATAAAGAAAAAATTATTAGCAAAGAAAAATCCATTCCCATGGGTGGTCATATCAAGGGCTGTCGTATCGGTTTTGACCTAGGAGCAAGTGACAGAAAAGTCAGTGCGGTTATAGACGGGAAAGTAGTATTCAGTGAGGAAGTACCCTGGAATCCCGGTGAGCAGGACGATCCTGAGTACCATTATCACGAAATAATGACGATGTTACGACGGGCTGCCCAACACCTGCCCCGTGTTGATTCTATCGGGGGGAGTTCGGCCGGTGTCTATATCAACAATCGGGTGATGGCTGCCTCTCTATTTCGAAGCATTCCTCCCTGTCTTTTTGAAAAAAGAATAAAAAATATTTTCATAGACATCCAGAGGGAATGGAATGTACCTTTGAAGGTAATCAATGACGGAGAGGTTACCGCCCTAGCCGGTTCCATGTCCTTACAGGCTAATGCAGTGCTGGGCATTGCCCTGGGATCAAGTGAAGCGGGGGGGTATGTAGATCGAAAAGGGAATATTACCACCCAATTAAACGAACTGGCTTTTGTACCCATTGATTTTAATAAAAAGGCGCCGGTTGATTCCTGGTCCCAGGACTCCGGCTGTGGAGTACAATGTTTATCTCAGATAGCTGTGATACGATTGGCTGAAAAACAGGGAATAATTTTTCAGGAAAACCAAACTCCTGCTGAAAAACTAACACATATTCAGGAATTACTGGCTGAAGGAGATCAGAAGGCCTTTCAGGTATTTGAAACTATTGGCATATATTTGGGATATGCCATTGCCTATTACGCGGATTTTTATGATCTGGAGCATGTATTAATATTAGGCCGGGTGACTTCAGGCCAAGGAGGGCATATAATCTTAGAGCAGGCCAGCCAGGTTTTAAGGGAAGAATTTAAAGAATTGTATGATAAAATTTCCCTGCATCTTCCAGATGAATCCAACCGGAGAGTGGGGCAATCCATAGCAGCTGCCAGCCTGCCCTTAATCAGCAGCGAGAAGTAGAGAAGTAATGGGAACTGACTAAAATTGAGCTCTATACTGATTAGCCAATGGCCTTATTTATTAAAAATAATTTTATTATGAGAATGAGAAATGATGAGTAATAAAAAACAAAGAATTGTTATTTTAAATGGTACTGTCTTTACTCCTTTTCAATCTTTTGAAGGCCATATTATGATTGAAAAGGGAAAGATTATCTCTGTCACACCTATTAAAGATAGTACCAGGGACTCCTCTACTTTTGGCCAGGCAGAGATTATTGAAGCCAGAAATAAATACATTGTGCCTGGTTTTATTGATCTTCATGTTCATGGAGGCGGTGGGGCAGATGTGATGGATGGAGAATATGAAGCTATCAAAAAGATTGCTGCTAACCATTGCCGTTATGGCACCACTGCCTTTCTTCCTACCACCTTAACCATGAGCAAAGATAATATCATAAAAAGCCTCCAGAGCATCGGGGAAGCCAAATTAAAGGGTACCGGAACAGCTGAGATTTTAGGAGTACACCTGGAAGGACCCTATATCAACCCGGAGAAAAAAGGAGCCCAAAACAAAAAAGATATTATCCAGCTCTCCAAAGAGGAATTTCTGGCCTTCAATCAAGCCTCCGGCAATTTAATTCGCCTGGTGACTCTGGCACCGGAAATGCCCGGAGCACTGGATTTTATTCCCTGGCTGTGTGAACAAGGTATCATTGCCTCAGCAGGGCATACTAATGCTACCTATGAAGAGATGCAGGATGCCCTACAATCCGGTCTAAACCATGTTACCCATCTGTTTAATGCCATGAGAGGATTACACCATCGAGAGCCGGGCATAGTGGGTGCCGCTTTATCTGATTCCAGAATAACAGCAGAGGTCATTGCTGATGGAATACATATCCATCCGGTCATATTGAAGATAATACACCAGATGAAGGGGAGTAATAAAATAGTTCTAATTACTGATGCTATGAAGGCAAGCGGCTTGCCGGAAGGCACCTATGATCTGGGCGGGCAGGAAGTGATAGTGGCTAAAGAGCAGGCCAGGCTCCAGGATGGTACTTTAGCCGGCAGCGTTCTAACTATGAATAAGGCTGTACAGAATATTGTAGCTAAAGCAGGCATTCCGTTAGGGGAGGCCGTTCAAATGGCCAGTTATAATCCAGCAAAGTGTCTGGGTATAAATAATAAAAAAGGAAGTCTGGAAACAGGCAAAGATGCAGATATAGTCATGCTAAATAAAAACTTTGAAGTAGACTTAACTATGGTTTCAGGAAAAGTTATCTTCAGGAGAGAAGAGCTATGAATGTAATCATTGTGAAGGATTACCAGGAATTAGGCGTTCGGGCAGCTCAGCTGGTTGCTGATCAAATCACCAGGAAGAAAAATACAGTCCTGGGTTTGGCTACCGGACAGACACCAGTGGGCATGTATCAGGAATTGATTAAAAAATTTAAAAAAGGAGAAATAGACTTTTCCCAGGTGGTAACCTTTAACCTGGATGAATACTATGGCCTATCCCCAGAGCACCCGCAAAGTTACCACTATTTTATGTGGGATACCTTGTTTCAGCATATAAACATCAACAAAGAAAATATATACTTATTAAACGGAATAACAGATAATATCGATGAGGAATGCCAAAAATATGAAGATCTCATTAATAAAAGAGGCGGTATAGACTTACAGATATTGGGCATTGGTGACAATGGGCATCTTGGTTTTAATGAGCCGGCTATCGGTCTGAATAGCAAGACTCACCTGGTAAATTTATCAAAAGCAACTATCCGCGCCAATGCCAAATATTTTAACGATATCAAGGAAGTACCCCGGCAAGCTCTCACCATGGGTATCGGAACAATCATGAAGGCTGAAAAAATTATTCTCTTAGCTAGTGGTCGAAAGAAATCTCCAGTAATAGTCAAGACTATCAAGGGACCAGTCAGCACTGAGGTACCAGCAACTGTCCTTCAGCTTCATAATGAGGTAACTATTATTCTGGATCAAGATGCTGCCAGCAAACTTTAATCTAACCTGCTAAGGATAAAACAACCTCTTGCTCTTCTCCTAAGACTATAAATCTAAATACAAAAATGCCCGAGCTTGTGATTCTGATTTAATAATTGATTTTATTCCTAAAACAAAATAATTTTTCTAAAAATATTTTATTGCACTTTATCTACAAAGCAATCTCATCCACTTATACCCAAAAGAGTATTTATTTGCTTTTTGCTTTTCACTCATCACTGATTACCAATTACTGTATTTAACTTGAACCGTGTACCTTGAATCTTGCAACTTTCTTTTAACCGTCAAATAAACCAGGAAATCTAAATAAACTTCATCTATACCACACAAGATGGGAAAGAAACCTTTGAAGTCAATTTAAAGGAAGAAACTGTCTGGCTTTCACAAAGGCAGATGGCCAGTCTGTTTGAAAAAGACAGTGACACCATTGGACTGCATATTAAAAATATCTTTTCTACAAATGAGCTGGATGAAAAATCAACTACCGAGGAATCCTCGGTAGTTCAATTGGAAGGTAAAAGGGAAGTAAGAAGAAAAATTAAGTTTTATAACCTTGATGTAATTATTTCTGTTGGCAATCGGGTAAACTCCAAACGAGGTACCCAATTTCGTATTTGGGCGACCAATATCCTGAAAAATCACCTTATCCAGGGATATACTATCAATCAAAAAAGATTACAGGAAAACCGGGCTAAAATACAAGAACTTCAAAAAACTGCCAGCATGATAGAAAGGTTACTATTACAAAAAAACTTGGAATCTCCAGAGGCAACCGGTTTACTGCAAGTCATTCTGGATTATCAGAAAGCTCTGCACTTACTTGATGAGTATGATCATCAGGAACTTAAGATAAAGGAAGTTTCAACTCAGGAAAAATTCAGGCTAACCTATGAAAAAGCCAGACAGGAACTGCAAAATCTGAAAGAACACTATACAACAGGCTTATTTGGGCTGGAAAAAGACTAGTCTTTTGCAGGTTCTATCGGTGCTATATATCAGATTTGACGGCAAAGAAGTCTACCCCAGTATCGAGGAAAAAGCAGCCCATCTGCTTTATTTTGTCGTGAAGGATCATTCCTTTGTGGATGGCAACAAACGCATTGCTGCCTCACTCTTCATCTGGTTCTTGAATGAGAATGGGATCTTATATAAAGAAGATGGCAGTAAACGCATTGCCGATAATGCCCTGGTCGCATTAACACTGCTTATCGCTGAAAGCAAACCAGAAGAAAAAGATATCATGACTAAAGTTCTGGTAAATCTCATCAACCGGGAGAATTAGTGAAATCGTATATCGAGTCAAAATATTGATGAGAATCTTAGAAAGAGAAGTTCCTAAGGATTTACTGGAGTTGGACATTCTGTAGAAGATTGCATCTATCAGGCAAGATGGGGAATGGAAGAGTATTTGAATCTATTAAAAGAAAAAAAATTCCCATTCCCAAAGAAAATAAAAACCCCAAAATTATTATCAGAAACGAAAATAAATCAAATATTGTAATTGGATAAATAATAATATTAATTGTTATGTATTTATAGTTTTGGTTTTTGTCATTGCGAGCCCACCCTTAACTAAGGTTAAGCGGTAGGCGTGGTAATCTCATGCATTTACCCCTGGAACTTATATTTGTATTTCTAAACAAATATTGTTATACTATTTCATGAAAATGCTATAAATAACATTTTGGAGAAATATAATGAAATTCTTAGATTTAAAGAATGAATTAAGAGATTTTCCAATATTTTCTTTACGTGATATTAAAAATATAGATCCTGCTTTTCACAGAAGAAGATTAAATGAATGGCAGGATAAAGGCTATATAAAAAAGATTATTCGAGGTTATTACCTGTTTACTGATATAGACATTGATGAGGAGGTATTATTTAAAATTTCCAATCAAATCTATTATCCATCTTATGTTTCCTTAGAAAGTGCTTTATCTTATTATAATCTAATACCGGAGAGTGTCTATGAAATTACTTCTATTTCAACCCGAAAGACTTATAATTTTAAAACATCTTTTGGAGAATTCAGGTTTCACAGTATAACACCCCAATTATTCTTTGGCTATAGCTTAATAAAGAATAAGAATTATTATGTAAAAATTGCCAGTATTGAAAAATCTCTTCTTGATTATTTTTATCTTCACCCGGATTTAGAAACAATTCAAGACTTTGGTAGTTTGCGAATAAATCGAGAAATACTGATAGAACAGGTTAATGAAAAAAAACTGAAGGAATATCTAGAAAAAATCAAACAAAAACGCCTGACAAAAAGAATAAATAATTTTTGGAGATATATGAAAAATGCTTAGTTTAGAACAAATTGAATCATTTTATCCTGAGAATATTAGAGGATACAAAAGAAATCTTCTAAGAGAATACTTACAATATGTTATTTTGGAAATTATCTACCAGTCAGAGTATGGAAATCACCTGATTTTTATGGGTGGTACCGCGATCCATATCATCCATGGTAACCAACGGTTTTCAGAAGATTTAGATTTTGATAATCTAGGTTTGACCGAAGAAGATTTTTCAAATTTATCTATAGAAATTTCTAAGAAATTAGCATTACTTGGATATCAAGTAGAAATTAGCAACAGGATGGGAAATGCTTTCAGGTGTCTCATTAAATTCCCGGGCATTTTTTATCAATATAATCTTTCCGGACATACCAGGGAAAAGATGACCATCCAGCTGGATACTGAACCACAAAATATTGAATATAAATCTGAAACTGTCCTTATTAACAATTTTGATATATTGTTAAAGATAAGAGCAGTTCCAGTGGATATATTGTTAGCTCAAAAAATATTCGCTATTCTCAAAAGACCTCGTCCCATGGGTAGGGATTTTTATGATGCAATATTTTTATTTTCCAAGACAAAGCCAAACTATTATTCTTTAAAAGAAAAAATAGGTTTAAAAGGGAACGATTATTTGGAAAAATTAAAGAATATCTTATTAGGAAAGTGCGATAAACTTGATTTTAAAAAGCTTGCTGCAGATGTAAAGCCCTTCTTATTTCATCCCGATGATGCACAAAGGATATTGCTATTCCCTGAATTTATTCAGAAAATGTTGAAATAAAAATTTTATTGAACACTGAAATTCTGGAAAATTGCAAGAATGTTTACCCAAAGGTTTTTCATTCTGTCACTGAGAACTCCCGTCTCATCTCCTACCCTTGAGGGAGGGATTGATCCATCTTGTTTTCTCCCACTAGAAGGGAATTAATCCTTTCATTGTTTCACCCACTTGACTGGGAGATTACCCCATTTTGCCTTCTCCTCTTTGAGGGGAAGACCAGACTTTTTCTATTTCCTCCCCTTTGAGGAAAGGCTTCCTCAGCCTGGTCTCCTCCCCCTTAACGGAAGGATTTTCTCGTCTTGCCTCCTCCCCCTTGAGGGGGGAGGATTAAGGTGGGGGTGAAGGTAAAATTATCACAAAATAATCACAACCTAACAGTAATTTTTGACTAATGTTAAATAACTGGATAGTATAAAAATACTTAATAAATCAAACAAAAAATATATTTTAAGAAACGCTTGCTACTTAATAATTAAATTCATTTTAAAAGGATATATAAATTATGACCGATAGCATGCAGCCGGCTACCAGAGTCAATGAATTTACCCATGATATACTTGACTTTTGTGCATCAGACCCTGATTTATTTTTGGAAATGATTCGGGAAAGGGAGAATTTTCTAACCAAGAAACCGGAAAAGGTTTACCGAAATAAGGATGAAGAGGCAATGGCCAATCTAAGGTTTGATGATTACTTCATTTATTCCTACATCTCAAAACACTATCGAAAGAATCCTTTGGAAGTGTTCTTAGAGCGAATGCTACCAGAATACAATCTTCGGGATCAAGCGATTCTACAGGGATTCAGGCAATATATTTACAGTAGTTTTACAGTCAGCGAAGTTAACCCGGGCTTTTATTTCAAGGCAAAAGACCTTACTACAGGGAAGGTATATAAAGTAAGAGAAAATGAGGCTACCCTGCATTTGAAAGATAATGACTATTTTATCGGCAGGATTTTACCCTATGAGACAGACTATGCTTTATCTGTGGTTAATCTATTTTTACCGGATATTCCATCTTATGCTGCCAAAAGATCCCTCAAAGCATTACCATCTGATATTTCCAGGGAAGCAGACCCTTTAATGATTGAAAAAGAGCTCATTCAGAAAAGCAAGCAGAGTGCTTTTGCAGAGCAGGATGACCGAAATACGATCGAGGATATTGAGAAGAAATTAAAAAAATATCTAAAAAAACACTTAGGAAAAAAGGCACCCTCAATTAAGAGTTTAAGAAAAAAGATTAACCGAATTACTGATCCGGTACCCTTAATTAAAGAATTAGCCAGAATGATGCATATTTCTTCTTCAGAAGAATTTAATAATTTCCAACAGTTATTCTATGATTTTTGGAACAATGCTCCTCGGGATGAATTTCAGGGAAAATCTCCAGAAGAAATAGCCAAAGGAAGTATGGGTCCCAGGGAAAAAGAACTATTAGACGATTTTATGAATTATATGGAACAAAATATTGATATTACCAGGTTTTCCAATAAAGATGAACTAGAAAAAGCGATTAAAGAGTTGCAGAGAAAATGGCTTCATGAGCCACAAGAGGAACTTGAGGGGAAAACACCATTTCAGACTATGGAAGAAGAGCGGGAAAAGATTCATAGCCCCAGGAAAGATTTCCCAATTTCATTTAGCATCAACCCTATAGATATACATTCTCAGCACCCATTGGAGCTTGATGATATTAATGAGGAAGATTCTCCTGTAGCCAGAGATATGGAAACTTTTGTCCATTACTTTCAAGAGAATCGTATTAAAGTGACTCCAAAAAATCAATGGATACCCTTCAAGCATCTCAAATTAATCGAAAAGAATTTCATTAATCCTGGTAAGGACAGCTTTGTATTTATGGGAGAAGAGGAAAATAGAGGTGAAGAAACGAAAAAGCCTTATATTCACTTTATTCATTTGTTATCTAAAGCAGCGAAATTAATCTATCATGATAAGAAAGGCTATGTAAAGGTAAATACTAATAAATTTAAAGAATTAACTGAAAAAAGTTATGGTGAAAAGACAATAGAGCTTATGATAATCTGGATTGAAAAAGTAAATTGGGCAAAATTACAACCAGCAGATCATGTTAAGCCTTATGCCAAAGAATATCAGGAAAAGATTGTTGGACTATGGCGCCATTTCCATCAGTTTAAACCAAGCGAAAAGATAAACAGCAATGCTTTTACTAAAGAAATTTATAGAAATGTTTCTCAGGAAGGAAGAGAGCTCGAAAAAATTGCCTTTGCCTTAACACCTGTAGTGAACGGAATTTTAATAAGATATTTAAATTGGTTTGGAGCGGTAGATATAAAAGAAGAAAAAACTCATCCCAAGTTAGATGTTTGGGCAATAAAAGAATTCTGGGTTACCTCAAAAGGTAAGAAATTAATTGATAGAATAGCAATTGATTTTTGGGAAAAAAGTAGAATCCAAAATAAATGAATAAAGTTAGATAAATTAATTTGGTTTACAAGAGATTTCAATAATAGATCTTTATATTTTCATTTTTAGAATAAAAATATGATTTAGTTATCTCTTTCTTATTACTGGTTACTTGTTACTCATCACAGTATTTGATACCCGATACCGAATATTGTTTCTATCATTGCAACTATCTATCTTTTCTACTTCCCATTGACGGAAGGATTTCCAAGAATACTTTTCCCCCTTTGAGCCATGGATTATCTCTTATAATTTCCTGCCCATTGAACAGAGACTTATTATTTTATTTCCTCCCTTAAAGGTAAGGATTTCCCAGCCCAATTTTCTCCCCCTTGAGAGTAAGATTACTCCGATCTCATTTCCTCCCCCTTGAGGGGGGAGGACTAAGGTGGGGGTGGAACAACCTTTATTTTTAGCTAAACACTAACGACCAGCGGCTAATTTTATCTTTCATATTTTTTTGACAAATACCTGTAAGTATGATAAAAATATCATACAAAGAGGTGATATAAATGCCAAGACATACTATATACTTATCAGAATCTGATAGTAAATTACTTCAGGAATTAAAAGAAAAACATGGCTCAGTTTCTAATGTAATAAGAATTTCTCTCAATAAATTAAGAGAAGACAAATTAAAAGAATATTATACAAACAAAACCGAATCCTATTCTGAGCTACATAAAGCCCAACAAAAAGTTATCAAAAGACAGGAAAATGAGGAGCAATTATGATTTTCCCAAAAAGAGGAGAAGTATACTGGGGACCTGGAAAAAAGAAGATCAGACCACTATTGATTGTATCAAATAATCTGGGGAACCAGTATAGTAGTGATGTGGTAGTGATTCCGGGTACTACTCAAAACACGGATGTTGTTTATCCAATAGAAGTCCTGATAAAAAAAGGATTTTCTAAGCCTACAAAGTTTCAGGCAGATTCAATCTTTACTATTGAAAAAACAGAGTTAGGTGAAAAAATAAACTTCTTATCTGCTGATTTTATGAAGGAAATAAACAGAGCACTCCAGATTGAACTAAACTTGGAATTGTGAAAAAAAGTTTTTAGTTTATGGTTTTTCGTTTTTTGGCTCATTACTGATTAATCATTACTTATCACTGAATTCGATTGTCTTAAACTAGCTACTAACTACCAACGACAAACGACTAATTTTATCTTGCATCTTTACTTTAACCGGCCAATCGGTAAACTGGTCAACTGGTAAATGGCATTGCTCATTACTAATTACTTGTCACTGATTACTGGTTACTATTTTTTCTCGCACCTTGTATTTACTTACAGATTTTTATTATATTCAAACGTTATACGGTATACGGAATACGCTATACTGTTTTACACTAACAACTTATTTCTAACTTGACAAAAATTGTCCTTCGGCTATAATAATAGCCATAAGGCTAATATATTAGTCAGAAGGATATTCTAAATGAAAGAAATTCTTTTTAAAACTAATCCACAGAAGGTAATTGAATACTTAATACAAAAACCCGGCAAGGAATTTTTATCCAGGGAGATTCAGATAGCTACTAAGATGAGTAAAGCAGGAGCTAACTTTGCCTTAAATGATTTAGCAAAAGCCAATCTTGTTAACAGACAACAGAAGGGAAAGACTTACTTATACACCATCAATGATGAAAACCCGGTGGTTAAACAGTTAAAAATATTAAGAACCATCATGAATCTCATGCCGCTTATTAAAAAATTAAAACAAAAATCCAGTAAGATAATCCTTTATGGCAGCTCCAGTCGTGGTGAAGACACAGAAGACAGTGATATTGATTTATTTATAGTAACAAATCTAATTGAAGACATTGAGAAGATAGTGCAAAGAAATAAGCATTATAAAAAAGTACAACCAATTATCCGTAAACCCCTAAAATATATTGAAATGGAAAAAACAGATCCAACCTTCTATCAGGAAATAGAAAAAGGAATCGTGTTTTGGGAAGCAAAAGATGAATCCTGAATTTCAGAGATGTCTAAAAAGTAATAAAATAAAGAAATTTACTCCAGGTCATAAATTGACACAAAAAGAGCTTGATGTTGCTAATTCCGATTTTGAACAAGCTAAAATAAGTTTCACAAAAAATAAAAATTATAAATGGTCTACTATACAATGTTATTATTCTATGTTTCATGCCGCCAGGGCATTGTTATACATTAATAACTATCGAGAAAAGAGTCATCATTGTCTTATTATTGCGATTAAAGCTCTTTATGTGGAGAAGAAATTATACTGCTCCCCTTTAACAAAAGGATGATTTTAAGTTAGAATAAGCTCATAATTAGAAAGGAGTTTATTCTAAGATGAATATGACAAAACGGCGTAAATGGGAGAGCAGTCAGAAACTAAAGATTGTTCTGGAGGGATTATCTGGCCAAATCGAGATTAGTAAATTATGTAACAAGTACCAGATATCCCAGGTCATCTACTACCGTTGGAGAGAACAATTACTCCAGTACGGTCAGGAGGCCTTCGAAAGTAAGAATATCACCAAACGGGAACAGCGCCTGCAGTCTGAGAACCAACGTTTAAAACAGATCATTGGTGATTTAACCATTGAGTTAAAAAAAAGCGAGTTCGAATGATGCGTAAAAAATCAGTGAAAGTAAAACTTAGAAATGAACTGACCCTGTCCATGATCAAAGACATTAAAGCTGACCATCCCTTCTGGGGTTACCGCAGATGCTGGGCCTATCTCTATTATCGAGAGACTATCAAAGTCAATAAGAAGCGTATCTATCGGCTGATGAAAGAAAATGATCTGATCGTTAACAAAAGAAGATACAAGGCCAAAAGAAAGTCGACTCATCCCAAACCGAAAGCCTGTTATCCCAATCACATCTGGGGTACAGATATGACCAAGGTAAAGCTTGGCATCTGGGGCTGGTACTACCTGGTCATTGTGCTTGACTGGTTCACTAAGGAAATTATTGGTTACCATTTGAGTTTACAGTCCAAAAGCAAAGACTGGCAAGCTGCATTAGAGGAAGCCGTTGCGAAACGTTTTCCTGAAGGCATTAAAGACAATTTGACCGAACCGCTTTTGCTGGTCAGTGATAATGGTTGTCAGCCAACATCCCTTTCCTATATGAAGGCCTGTTCGGACCTGAGTATTAAACAGATCTTTACCAGCTGGTCTAATCCTAAGGGCAATGCCGATACCGAAAGAGTGATCAGGACCTTAAAAGAAGATCTCGTCTGGCCGAATGACTGGGATCATCCTTTTGATTTTCAAAGAGCGTTAGAAAAATGGATCGATAACTATAACCAAGACTTCCCGCATCAGAGTTTAAGTTATCGAACCCCTTGCGAATATTATCAGAAATATGTTAAAAATAAAGAGCAAGTACTAACTTAAAATGCGTCCCATTAATAGGGAGCATTACAAAATTATTACCAGTCCATCTAATCGAAGGATTACAGAAAGCAAAAACATTAAGAGAAAATGCTGATTATTATGATGAATGGTCTGACATAGGTGCTAAAGCAATCATGAAACTAGCTGAGGAATTCTTAGAGAAGGCCAAAATAATTATATCTGAGAAATCGAATAACAAATAATCTTACTAAATACTTGTGTTGTTTTTAATTTTCATATTTGACCGACGGACCAAGCAGAATTGGCCAACTGGTAAACCGGTAAATTGGTAAATTATATTGCTCATCACTCATACCTGTATTTAACATTATACACTATACGATATACTTCTCTTGTCATTGCTAATTCCCTGTTTCATCTCCTCCCCTTGACGGATGGATTAAGTCTTCTTTTATCTCCTCCCCCCTTGACGGGGGAGGACTAAGGTGGGGGTGAAAGCAATCTCAAAAAATCGCCCGCCGGGCAAAGAATAAAATTGTAGGCAAAAAACTGAATAAAACACTCGGCAAATTTTTATGGAAATAATTCTTAGTAACTTTTTATAATACTATATATCTCAGTCTTTAAAATTATCAAAGATTGTGGTAAACTAAAACTAATCTGATGTATAAAATATTATTATAAGTTATTTGGTAAATAACCTATGAATCAAAAAAATACATATCAGAGTCTTGGGCCAATAGAGACAAACATTGTTTCTCGCTTGACATATGAAAAAAGAAATATTATTAGAGCGAAAGAGCTGGATCAATTATTTAATCTTTCTCCTGAAGATAGAAAGCAAATTGTATTCAGGTTAAAGAAGAAAAACATACTATTAACAATAAAACCTGGGATATATGTGTTTTCACCTCTTGAAGCAGGACTGCAGGGTACAGGAGTTAATGAGTTTCTAATCCCACCAATTTTCTTTCCCAAGAAAAATTATTATATCGGATACTCTACCATGTATAGTTATTATGGTTTTACCGAACAACTTTTTCAAACTGTCTATGTTTTGAATACTAGTAAATATATGGGAAAGATTATTTGTGGCTTATCTTATAAATTTATCAAAATACCTGAAAATCGTTTTTATGGTATAGAAAAAATTAAAGTGAAAGAAGAAGAAGTAAATATAAGCTCAAAAGAAAGAACATTAATAGACCTTATTTATTTTAATAAACCTGTTGGAGGTAGGAAGAGAGTATCAGAAATATTGAAAGAATTTGTCAACAATGATAAGTGTGACATCGTAAAATTAGTAGAATATGCCGCTAGATTTCCCATCATTAAAATGAGAAAACAAATTGGATTGATACTTGATGAAACTAAAATTGCTAAAAAAGCGTTGATTCCGTTAGTTAAAAGTATAGAAAAAACATCTATAATTTCTTTTGAAAATACACGTAGGGGAACTCTTAATAAAAAATGGAGAGTTATTGTTAATGCTGCACAAGAATAACCTACTTAGCTCCTAGGGATTTTTATGATATTGATTTTGCTTTGCGTAATGACTTTAATTTATCAAGTAAAACAGTGATTCAATTATTCCAAAGAAAATTACAGGAAAATGATGCTAGTCCTGATTTAAGTAAATATAAGAGAAATCTCGGAAGATCTGATTATGAAATAATGGATATGAAATTACGTATTGAAACCGAGCTGCTTGATGTACTTACTCCTGGAGAGCGAAAGAAATTTGATTTAGATAAAGCTCTTTCAAGAATAAATCGCGCTATGCATTCTATCAATAATTAAAAAATATAATTATATTCTAATTCCTGACATGCATTGCCACAAACTTGTACAATACTGTTTTTAATCATACGCAATACACAAAATTCGGTACTCTCTTATCTAAAAACTGTCAACTGAAAACCTTATACCTGCATTTATTCCAGCTAATAGCTAAACCGTCTATTTTTTGAAAAGATAGGGAATAATTAAATAGTGCATTCATCTTTGGGTAAAAGTCTTTGCATTACTGCATTGTTGCATTTTTGCATTAATGTTTGTTTTTTATTTTTCACCGATTTTCGATGCAATAGGATTTCAATTGACAAACCGGTACATTGATAAATTTTGCTTATCACTATTCACTTGTTACTGATTACTGTATTTAATGCTCGATACACGATATCCAATGCTCGATACAATTTTTATCTGAAAACTGAAAACTGGCAACTGATAACTGGTACAAATTTGCATTCCCCCAGTTATAGGATTAAAATAAAAAAAGTTATAAAAATAGTTCCAATCAGATACTACTCTAATCAAAAATTTCAAATATAAAAATACTATTCTTCGTAGCAATCATCGCAGCAATTTTTACCCTCTCTTTTTTTTGCCTGGAATAGGGGAGAGAAAAAGAGATAAAAATATAGCTTTGAGGATTAAAATCCGATACACAAGAAAGTGAGTAGCTTATAAAGCTATAACTTTAAATATATAAAAGGGTTTAAATAGGAGGCAATCACTAATGACTTTAATTAAAGATATTATGAAACCCAGAAAAGAAATTTTAGAAGATAAATTCCAAGGAGTAATTCAATCCCACAAAGTAGATAGTAAAGAGCCACGTCTTGAAAACAACGCAAAAGAATTATTAGAAGTAACTTACGTATCATTAGCCCTTAAAGCAGTATTAGACCGAGTTAATCAGAAACTTACCAGGACTTCAAACCAAGGTGCTTTTTTATTAATAGGACCTTATGGATCAGGAAAAACTCATGGGCTTGTTACTTTATATCATCTGTTGAAAGAACCCCAAATTGCTAAAAAATGGTTAAGAAATTGGAATATTGATATCGCCCTACCGTCAACTACTAAGACTTGTATAGTTTCTACCCGTAGGTATGATGAAGATTTTCTTTGGGAACCAATATTTTCCAAATTAGGCAAGGGAGAAATCTCAAAACAAATAAAGCGTTTCCCTACTGTAGACCAGATTGAAGATATGATTGGCAATGAAACTTGTGCAATTTTTATTGATGAAATAGAAAACTGGTACGGTTCTTTTAACCCAGAAACTCAGGCAGATTTGATTGAGAGAAACGAAACTTTTCTTGAGCACCTTTTTGAGGTTGCCAATGATCCTAACAAAAACCTTCTTGTCTTTATAACTTTTTTAGAAGAAAAAGAGGGATTAAAGAAAATATTTAATCGGACCAAACCAGCCAGAGTAGATGTTAGTGCTACTGAGGATAGAGAAAAGATTGTATTACATCGGCTTTTTGAAAATGCTGATCATAAAAATACAGATAAAATTGAAAAAATTGTTCAGAATTATTTGGATGGTTATTCTGAACCTATAAAAATAGAGAATCCCTATAAATATAAACAGGAAATGATATCAGGCTACCCCTTTCATCCCTTACTCTTGGCATCATTAACACAGGTTTTTGAAGCCGCCGCCGATAGGCAGAATATGAGGGCTATGATGAATATCTTGGCTGATTTAATAAAAGATAATCATGATAAGAAAGACCTCCTGCTAATTTCGGACCTTAATGAAAATGACTTCAGGGGCATTGACTTGCAATTAGTGGAAAAATTTAACTTTGATCTTAGTCGGATAAAAGATATCTCTTTTGGTAAAGAGATTCTAAAATCAATTCTTATTTTTACGCTCAATGACAAAACATTAGGCGTAGCTGAATCTGATATACTCCTTTCAATTTTTAGCCCTACTCAAGGACAGAACTTAAATGCTATTATAATGGACTTAGAAAATATATATGGAAAACCTCACTATCTTCATAAACAAGGCGATATTTATGTAATTAAACATGATTTAAATATTTTTGCTCTGATGGAAAAAGAAAAGAGAAATATAACTGATGAAGATATATTAAATAGAATAACTGAGATTACCAAAAAAGATGTTTTTGACAATAGAGCATTTATTTATGGGTTTGATGGAATTCCTGACGACAGTAAAATAAAAATAATTGTGTCTTTAGAATCATGGGGAGAGAATGATACGCTAAAAAATAAGTTAGCAGAATTCTACCAAGGCAAAACATGGCAAAATACTTATATTTTTGTATTACCTACTGCTGATAGCATTGCGTCCTCTTTTGAAGTAAAAGAAAAAACTAAAAGAATTTTAGCAGGTGAGCGGTTGCAAGGGCAAGTTGGGGACAAAGAGGGGAAGATTCAAAAATTAGTGTCTGAGGAAAAAGAACAAATCATAAGTAAATTAAAAACATTTTACGGAAGGATAGTCAAGTGGGTGGCTCGGGAAAATGAAGTCACTCCTAGATTAATAAATGTAATCCCTGATATCAGTACAATTAGAGAAAAAGCAGGAAATGAACCATCTATTGTTGGTGATTTTGTCATTGAGGAAATCAAAGATAAAGCCCAAGGGATAAAGATAGAAACTATCATAAATGATTTTAAAAAATTTAGGAAATTTCCCCAAATATTAGATGATGAAATCGTGTTTAGTGCTATCAGGAATTTGCATAAAAATAAAAGATTATTTATCCAGGGTGATAGGGGAATTTGGTATATTGAGGATATGCCCAGGAGTTTAGAATATAGTTTTACTATTTTTGATCCTAAATATGCTCCTCAAGAAGAATTACCGGAGCCGAATGGAGATGGAGGTCCTGAAGTTGTAACCGGAGGCAATGGAGGAGGAACTCAGGGACCAGAAATACCTGAAATTGAAAGAAGGTTTAAAAAGCAATTAGAGTTAAGTGGTAATTCACCGCGTGTCATACTAAGTCAGCTTGAAGCCAGAACCAGCGAAAATGATTTATTTCAGGAAATTAAAATAAAATATCTATTTAATCAAAAGATTTCCAAGCAAGAAATAATGAAATTTATAAAACAACTGCCTCAGCTTCAAATAGAGGCTCAGATTGAAGGCGAGGTAGAGTTATGGAGAGAAAATGAAGATTGAAAATGAATTTATTAAATCCATTATTCAGCAGGATAACCCGATTCCTTTTGTTTGGCAAAAGACTTTGAATCTGTGGCTTAGTCACATTAATGAAAATTTGCAGGATTATTATTATCATGGTGAGGAGGATATATGTGCATTTGAAGATTTTCTCTTGAATACCTATGAAGAGTTTTTTTCTAAAGAATTACCGAAAGCCTGCCTAAATACCTCATCACCTTTTAAGTATGCAGCTGAAGATACTTGTTTTATTGTCATGGACGGAATGAGTATCAGAGAAGGAGTGCTCATAAATAGAGCTCTGAATAAAAAAGGCTTTCTCTCAAAGATCAGTTATTCTTTATCATCCATGCCATCTGATACTCAAAGTTACAAAGAAAAGATAAAATCTGATTTATCAAATTCAACAGAATTTATAGCAATTAGTAATCCCAAAAAAATATTAATCTCCGGAAAAGAAAAATATATATGGTCTCATTTTCCTGATGTGATGCTGGATAAAATTCAAGCGGGACATACAGTAATAACAGATCTAGAACAAATGTATAAAATAGCTGAGAAAATAGTATTTGAAATATTAGAACAAACAAATTATAAAAAAATCATAATCTTATCTGACCATGGATATATCCGATCAGAATCCGGCTTTGCTTTTACTGTTAATAGTGAAAAAGGGAGAAAAAACTTAAGAGACACTTTTGGTAATTCTCGCAGTATTTCAATGGAAGATGTTAATAATGATTTTCCAGAATTTATAAAAGCAAAATATGTTATTGATTTTTCCGGATATTATCTAGTCAAGTCCAGATTTACTTGGCCGATAGGCGGAAAATATAATATCTATCTTCATGGAGGAGTTAGCCTTATGGAATGTTTTGTTCCAGTTATTGAGGTAAAAAAATGAAACAAAAACCAATAGAATTTGATTTTCCGATTGAGCAGGTAAATGAAATTGCCGAACGTGAAGCCCATGCAAAGGAAAAATATCGACCTATTTATTTTATCCATAAATGGTGGGCTAGAAGACTGGGAAGTGTCTTTAGAACAATCGTCCTATATAGTCTTTTGGATGAAAACACCAAGGTTCTGCAGGGTGATGGGAAATGGCGGCTGGTTACTCAAGAAGAGCTGGATAATCCATGGCTGCTCTATCTCAGGGATGTTGATTTAGGAAATAAGATAGTGCTTGATCCCATGATGGGTGGTGGAACTACAGTAATAGAAGCTTTGAGACTTGGCTGTAAGGTAGTTGCTCAGGACTTAAACCCGGTTGCCTGGTTTCTGGTAAAGAAAATGGTTGAACCCGTTGAAATCCAATTACTAAAAGATGCCTTCGGAAAATTAGAACAGGATGTCGCAGAAGAATTAAAGAAATACTATAAGACCATTTGCCCCACATGTTTAAGTAAATATGCTGAGAGTAAGCATCTAAATCATCAAACTGCTTTAAAACAAATTTCAGAAGAAATTAATACTGGTGATCTCTCTGGTATCTATAAACGACACCAATTCAAATCCAATGCTAATCTTACTAAGACTGATAATATCTTTGCTGATGCCATGTATTATTTTTGGGTAAAAGAGGTTCCCTGTCTAAATTGCAAACATAATGTCCCACTTTTTAGAGGATATATGCTGGCTCAAAAAAGAAATGGTAAAGGGTATCATGTAATATGTCCGGATTGTGGAAATGTTTTTGAGATTAAAGACTATCGAAAAGATACCAAATGCCCCAGATGTAACAGGGAATTTAACCCGGATAAAGATGGTAATGTGCAGGGGAAATATTATATCTGTCCTGAATGCGGGCAAAAAAGTATTATTACTGAGGCAATCCAAAGGACCGGTAAACCAACTGAAAAATTTTATGCGGTGGAATATTATTGCCCTATCTGTGATGAAAAAGGATATAAAGAAGCAGATGAGTTTGATAAAGAATTATTTGAAGCAGCAAGCAATGCATACAAAAAAGTAGAAGATGAATGGTTAGGCAAATATATTCCCGATACAAAAATTCCAAAAGGACAAGAGACTTACCCAAGACTCATTAAAAATCATGGTTATAAATATTGGAAAGATATGTTTAATGATAGGCAACTTCTTTCTCTAGGGAAGCTTCTAAAAACAATATTAAATCGGGATATTCCTGAAAATGTGAAAGAGTTATTAGTGATTACTTTTTCGGAATTCCTAGAATTTCAGAATACACTTTGTGATTATGCAAGAAATAAAAACCATTTGTATAATTTATTTAAAACACATGCCTTTCATCCTCCCTTAAACCCAGTGGAAAATAATATTTGGGGCTCAAAAGGAGGAGGAAGAGGAATCTTTAATAATGAGATAGAAAAGATTATTAAAGCAAAAGAGTATAACATTTTTCCTTATGAAAAGTATATTAACAATGGAATCACAGTAGAAAAGAAGAGCAAAATCATAATAGAAGGTAGAATAGGAAAACTGTTTAATGAAACTGAAAAGAATATTATGGTCTCATGTGGTGATTCGTCCTATCTTAATATTCCCGATAACTCTATTGATGCAGTAATAACTGATCCTCCGTACTATGGCAATGTAATGTATTCAGAACTTTCAGAGTTTTATTATGCCTGGCTTCGTATGGTCTTGAAGAATAAATACGAATATTTCCAAAGTGAACATGTGCCCAATACAGCAGAAGTAATTGTAAATAAAGCACAGAACAAGGGAGAGAATGATTTTATTGAGGGTCTAACTGGAGTATTTAAAGAGGCAGGCAGGAAACTAAAAAATAATGGAATTATGACATTTACATTTCACCATCAGGAGGAAAAAGCCTGGGGTGCAGTGCTGCAATCAGTATTAAATGCCGGATTTTATATTTCCGCCATATATCCAGTTCAGTCAGAATCAAGTGTTAATCCACATATCTTTCAGAAAGCAAATGTTCGCTATGATATGATTGTTGTTTGCCGAAAGCGTGAGTATAAACCGGAAAGAAAACATTGGACAACCTTGGAAGACGAGATTTATTTTAAAGTGGAAAATGAATTAAAGAGACTGGAAAAGAATAAAAAGAATTTATCATCAGAAGATATCTTTGTAGTAACAATTGGTAAATGTCTGGAAGTTTATTCTAAGCATTATCCGGAAGTCTACAAGGATGAAAAAAATGTTTCCATTAAGGAAGCCCTCTCTTCTATCAGGGAGATTGTAGATTCTCAATTAATGCATACCAGATTTAACCAGGTTGCCACTGAAACTGATACTTTGACAGCGATTTACCTGTCTTATCTGGCAGGCAAAACAAGTATTTCTTATGATGTTCTCAATAAAAACTTAAAAATGAGAAGCCTAGGAGTAAAAGAGGTAATAGATTCCGGCTTAGTGGAAAAAGAGGGCAGCCAATTGCTGGTTTTAACTCCATCTGAGCGGGAAAAGATATTGGAATCTAGACGAATAGAGAATCTGTCAGTTATCGATAGAGTCCATTATCTTTATCAGCTCTTTTCTAACAGTAAGATTTTTGTGTTCGAAAAAGGTCTTTCTGAAGCTGAAAAAACTCTCTGGAAAAATGATAAAGTTTTGAAGACTATAGAATACCTCGACTTAATTGAAAAAGATAACATATATAAAAATCTAATAACATTGTTGAAATCCAGGTGGTAAAGATGGATATAGGTTTTAATATTATTGAGGGAAGATACCCACGAATTTTTAAAGAAAAGATTAGTATTATTCAATTTCTCAAAGATTTATCTGTAGATAAGAGATTCGCCCGAGATTTTGCGATTTACGGGCTTGACAGTCTGTTATATTACGCTCATGACCGGGATGAAATTTCTCAATATATTAGAAATATCCTACAGGATAATGCTAACCAGCTTGTTGCCGGGAATTATATAATACAACTTATTATAGAAGGGAGTATAAAAGTAATAGAAAGTGATAAAAGGCCGAAAATAGTTTACAAAAATGCGGAATTTTACTTATATCCAGTGATCGGCAAAGTTAACCGCGTGGATATGAATCATTTTCATGCACCTCTTAATTTATCGTCATGAAAAAAGATTGGAAAAGCTGGCACCTTCACCATTTGGTAGGGAGAGCAAAAGTTTTTGGTATTGAAAAAAAATATATTGAAGTACTAAGACAAGCTGCCTGGCACCTTACCAAAGGAAGAGAACTATCTCCTGCACTCTATTCAAAACTTGAAAGATCCCTCAGCCGTTTAGCCCAGATAAAGGATTTTGATAAAACTTGTGAAGATCCTGATTGCCCAATTTGCAAGCGAGTTAAATTGGAATTTTTCACAGAGATGTTGAGTATTGAACCGTATAAGCTAAATATAGAACTATATCGGTGGCAAAAAGAAGCAAAAAAGTTATGGTGGGAGAATAATGGCAAGGGGATTGTGAAGGTTGTAACAGGAGCCGGTAAAACTATCTTTGCATTTTCAATTATTTCTGACTTGTATCATTCGACAGCATATAAAAATGGCAGACTAAGAATAGTAATAGTTGTCCCCACCTCTGCTCTTTTAGACCAGTGGCTTGATGGTTTAACTAATCAATTGCACGTTCCAAGAGATAAGATTGCGGTTTATTATGGTAGAGAAAAAGAGAGAATAAATGAAAAGAAATTTATTCTTTATGTAGTCAATTCAGCTAGAAAATATATTGATATTCATTCTATAGAATATTTTAGAAGAGATGATATTTTTCTAATTGCAGATGAATGTCATCGATATGGTAGCAAAGAAAACTCAAAGATATTCAATGCTAATTACTCCTATACTCTTGGACTTTCGGCAACTCCTGAGAGATATGGAGACTTAGGTTTTGAAGAAAAAATTCTCCCAAATCTAGGAAAAATTATTTATCAGTATACCTATAGTGATGCATTGAGAGAGGGAATAATTCCTCCTTATAAATTAATAAGATTGAAAGTTAAGTTAACCAGCCAAGAGAATTTTGAATATGAGGAAATTACGGAGCAAATCCGTAAAATTAGAAGAAAATTATTTTCTAAATACCCAGAATTAAAATTTGTAAGGCAGCGAGATTTCTATAAAGTGCTTGGCGCTTTATATGAAAAGACGCAGGATCAAATTATATTAAGCTACACTGTGTTTCTAAACTCTAGAAAAGGAATTATTCATACTTCGTTATCCAAATTAGAAGCACTGAAATGGATTATTATTAATGAGGATTTAAAAAAAGAAAAGGTATTAATTTTTCATGAAAGAATCGAGGAAGCAGAGAAAATATATGAATTTTTAAAGAAAAAATATTTCAATGTTGGAATTTATCACGCAAATCAACCTATGGATAAACGAGTGGAAAGTATTGCTGGTTATAGGAATGGAACTTCGAATATACTGGTATCATGCAAAGCTCTTGATGAAGGTTTTGATGTACCAGAGACAAATACAGGGATTATTGTAACTGGGACAAGTAGTGTAAGACAATGGATTCAGAGAATGGGCAGAATTTTAAGAAAAATGCCAGGAAAAGAATTTTCGCGAATCTATGTTGTATTTGTAGATGTTGTTGAAAAAGATGTATTTAAAGAAATTGAATTAGTAGAATTTGAAAAAGAGGCCTTAAGCGTTGAATCAATTAATATGAAGTTTAAATAATTTTTTACAATGTCATTAAAAAGGTTTTAGCTTAAAAAGATAATTTTTTAAGGTTTGAGGTGAAACGCAATTGTTAGAAACAATCTTTTTAAAATTAATTGATAAGATAGTTCAAGTTCAGCATCAAGAATTTTACAATGAGGAATCTTTGCTTGCTCGTAATTGGGAATTTATATTTTCTGATTTCAATGGATGGTTAGTTTTATATTGTTTAACAAAAAAATATGCAGGTGGATATTGGGTTTATCCAATACTTCATCCTCAAGATGATATTGATAATTTAAAGGAGAAATTACCTGAATTTGATATCAATGCAACCTCTGCTGCCTATCATTATTTAATTAGTGGTGAAAGACATTGGATAGAACCATGTTGGGGTATGCCTGAAGATTTTTATAATGCTGAATTGCCCTTATTTTTTCTAAGGCAATACTACGGGTACCCAAAGGGTAAAGAAAACTATTATGAATTTAATCAGTTAATTACTCATCCTTTGGATTTGCATTGGAACAATACACTTAATTCTTACTGTCTATTGAATGATTCAGGTGAAGAGGTTGAAAAGATAAAAATCATAGAACATGATGAAGTAAATCTAATTCTAATTAGAAAGAAAATTTTAGAGAAGTTGTTGCATCTTGGAAAGTGGAATTTAGTTAGATACTTTGATTTTACCCGTTTTAGTAGTGATAATCCATCCTTTAATTCTTGCACCTCTACCGTATATGAATCTAAAGAATTCGAGATTAAGTATGAAATAATAATATACGATAATAATGAATGTGTAAAATTTAGGGGAGCACAAATTAAAAGACCTGAATTGCCCGAAAAAGAAATACTTACTTGGAAGTTTGATGGAGATGATGAAGAGTTAAAAGATAAATATTGTGAATTTACTATTTACGATTGGAAAAATAAAAAAATCCTTAAAAATTACTCAATTGATCCAAAAAATTTTGCCAGTTATTTTAGAAAAAGTAATTTACCATTCGAAATAAGTCCAATTTTCTTTAAATCTGAAGTTCTGGATAAGTATAGGAATAATCCAGATAAGTATGAATTAAAAGAAACAACAATTTCTTGTAGAGGCGGTTGGCATTTGGAAACCTATGGTATCAATGAGTATAATCAAGTTCACACATATGCTGTGTATTTAGCGAGACTTCCTTATAAGGAACAACTACATTGGCTGCAATATAACGAAGATCCAAAAGGTGGTATTTCCAAACGTGCTTTTCTAACAGATTTTAAAGGGCAATTTCCTGATGAATTAACTAAATTTGAGATGCTCCATAAAACACTCGAATCACTAAGAAAAATAACAGTAGGTGATGATAAATTAACTATATGGGAACCAAAAGGAGGTAATTATGAAGTTGCTGGGAAGGGTTTTTATTATGTTACCTCTGAAAATCCAAATCAGTGGCATGATTTTATCATTTCCTTGGCAAATTTAACAAATGAAGGGTTTCAAAAAAAATCATTAAAAAAAATCGCTGATTCTTTTGGAAATACAGATAATGAATTAGGGACTCTAGGGCTGATAAAATTTATTTTAAATGCTTCGGGTAATCAAGACAAAATTCCAATTATTTACAATGTATTAAATGACCTACAGATAAAAAGAGGGAAAGGTAAAGCCCATGGAAGTTGGAAGGTCCCTGAAGGCTCTCTTATAGAGGATGCAGATAAAAGACTACAGGATGTTATAAAGGCAATCAAAGAATTGAACAAGGTAATCAAGACCCTCGAATTACCTAACCCTTAATTTTAGAGATTAGTCTAATTACTTTAGTTAATATGGTGCAAATAATAACACCCATTAATCAGAAAAAGTATTATTGTTATTAATATAAATTAAATGAAAGTAAAAAGTGTATTATTTCTAGAAAATATTTATAAATTTGCAAGCAAAATCTAATCCTAAATAAACTATAGTATTTTGAAATTTCAAACCCTATTTTTGCTGGAATTGACAAATAAACAATTCAGTTTTATTTTTTAGATAAAAGGAGGAGTCAATTCAATGTTACTTACTGAAATAAAATTATTTAAGTCAGAATTGGATACCTTACCAGAAGCAGAGCAAATATTTTTTGTTCAAATTATGCATTTTTTAAATGAAATAAATATTCTGCAAAAATGCGTTATTATGTCCAACAATAGATTAGACTCCTTGACCTGGATTGAAAAAAGGAGCCAGATTGCTCAAGCACAGTTTTTCATAAGAATATTAGCAGGTAAATTAAACGAAGGCTGGGAAATGATTAAAGAAAATTTTTTTAAGACAGGCATATCCAAGAGGTATGAAAGCTTACTTTCCAAGAAAGGAAAAGAAAATTTGTATGAATTAAAAAATTATTTTAATAAGAAAAGTAATAATATTCGTTTGATTAGAAGAAAATTTTCATTCCATTATGACAGGGAAATGGTTAAAGAACAAATTAAGAAAATACCAAAAGCAGAAAAATTGGAGATATATATGTCAGAAGATTCTGCAAATTGTCTATTTTCACTAGGCGATATAGTAATTAATTGGGCGATATTGAATTCCATAGATTCCTCTAATCCAGAGAAAGCTATGAAAATACTAATTGGTGAAGTTGCTATAAAAGTTAGCAGATTGTTTCAAGATTTCTGTCATGATTATATTACTATTGTTGCTAAGCAATTGAAGTTAGATTTTATTGAGGTTGAAATTGATGATCCAAAATCGATATACGAAATTGAATTACCTTATTTTATTACAAGTAGTTAGGTAATTAAAATTAGTGATAAACCTTTTTAAATCTGCTTTAATATATTTGCTACAGAATAAAAAACAGAGTATTCACATTTAATATAACTAACTATGATACTGAACTGTTCCCTGTTCGATATTTGGAAAAGCTAAAAAATATGTGATGCATTACAAGAGTGCAATTAGATCCCGGTTTATGTGATTGGAATAAATCTCTTATTAATTTTAGGAGTATTTTTATGGATATTGATGAAAATATAATTTCTGCTGAGCTAGGAAAAATCCTAAGTGAAATTAATGAAAAAATATCATTAGCTGATGAGGGTTTGTTAAAAACAAAAGTTGCAGAGGCTTTCATCCTAGAAAAAAAGAGAGAATTAGATAAAGTTTTCCAAGAAGATTCAAAAATTCAACTCAAATTTCAAAGACTTCGAGAAGATAAATTATCAGGATGGCGAAAAGTTACTCATTCAATATTTGTAACTAAAAATAGCTCACTTCATAAAGAATTATTTACACTTCAAGAAATCATTCAAGAACTTTTAAAAGATTGCGATCCTTTATTTGTATTTGAAAAAATATCTAGACAAAACAACTTTTACTTTTCTCAAGGTGATGTATTTAATGCAAAAAGATTATTAATAAAGATTTTAAGAAGTATAGAGAAAAATATTATAATTATTGATCCTTATATTGATGATACCATATTTGATTACATTGAGATAATTGATCAAGGTTTGGGAATAAAGATTTTAACTTCAACAAAAATAAAGAAGATCGTATGGCAATTATTTCAGAATATTAAGAAAATAAGAGCAAATATCCAAGCTAGGCAATTAGATGATTTTCATGACCGTTATATTGTAATTGATGATAAAGAAATATGGCACCTGGGTACTTCACTTAATTTTTTAGGTAACAGGGCTTTTCAAATAGACAGGTTAGTATCAGAAGAAGAATCAACAAAAATCTTAAGTGATTTTAAAAGTTGGTGGCAAAAGGGTAAAATAATCATATAGTTTAAAATAAATAAAAAAATGAAGAAAGGAAAATACATGGACGGTTCTTTGCATCACTGCTTTTAGCAATCTAATAGGAGTTAGGAGTGCTATATGGATAGATTAAGCTTTAATGGAAAAGTTTTTACTTATTACGAATATGCCAAGGAATGTGATTTTGAAAGAGATGTTATTGGGCATGCCAAGGAAATATTTGGACCTAAGTCCGTATATGTTGATGTTAAAAAGAAAATTGGAAATGACAATATTGTTACCATTCCAGATGGATATCTTCTTGATTTTTCCTTTGAAACCGATCCCCGCCTTTACATTATTGAAAATGAATTAGTCATTCATGATCCCTATAGACATATCGGACAACAGCTCTTAAAGTTTTCCATTTCCTATAAAGCCAGTGGACGTAAGATCAAGAAGTTCTTATTAAAGAGCATTTATGAGAATCATCAAGCCAGACAAATCATCGAAAAGGGCATGGTAAAAGCCAACTACAGAAATATTGATGCTTTTTTGGAGGATATCATTTTTGAGAAAGAATTACGTGCCATTGTAATCATTGATAAAGTTACCTCAGATTTGGAGAACGTGATCAATCAACTAACCATGAAGATTGATCTCCTTGAATTTCAGACCTTTACTTCCGGAGATGAAACAATTAATAAATTTACTCCTTTCCAGGAAGAAATTAGAGGCATGACTGAAACCAAGGGTAGAGAAAAGGAATTGCAAGAATTAGATACCATAGTAGTCCCTGCCAATGAAGAAGGGTTTAATGAGGTTTTTTTAGGCAAGGATCAATGGTATGCCATTCGGATTTCCAGCTCTATGATCGACCGAATTAAGTATATTGCCGGCTATCAAACTTCCCCCATATCCGCCATTACTCATTATGCTGAAGTATCCAAGATTGAAAAATACAAAGATACCGGAAAGTATATTGTCTATTTTAAAGAACCAGCAAAAGAGATTGAACCTATAAAACTCACTACTGGCAAAAGTGGTAAAGCACCCCAAGCTCCAAGGTATACCACCTTTGAAAAACTATTGAAAGCTAAAAAATTAGAAGATGTCTTTTAGTAAAATTTTAAATAAACAAATAACAGATTGGAAATAAACTAGTGAGTATTCTTAATCAATTTGTTAATTATTGGTATGACTGTATAAAAAATGAGGATATCTTAGGTAAAGATATTTCTATTAATGTAAGAACTAGGGCAGTTTTATATCCTTTTGATTATGACCCTTTTATTTTCAACAAAAATGTAGAGCCAGTAGAGGTTTCTGGTATTGAAAAAATATCAAACTTTGATGAATATGTTTTTACTAAAGGGTATGAAGTATTTTATGGATACCCTCTATTATTCTTTTCTGAATTTGATGATGATCGAAATAAAGAAAACAATCAGGTTGCTCCATTATTCATCATTCGTATGAAGTATATTCATGAGAATAATAGATTGTTCTTGGACACTGATGAAAGCCTTCCGAGTTGTGGGATAATGGTTTTCAATAAGTTAGGCTTAAAAACTGAAGAAATAAGTGACATAGGACAAAAAATTGAGAATATATTTAGGAAAGATTTAGATGCACAAACTGTACTAGATGAGAGTTTAAAAGTATTACAGGATGAAGTAGAGCTGCCAATAAAAGAGAATATTAATCCAACAGATTTTTCCAATAGTAAGAAAATAAAAAAAAGCATGGTTCAGGGTATCTACAATTGTAATATTTTGTTTTCAGGCGAAAATACAATTTTTAATTATAGTTTACTTCAAGATTTATTAGAATTAAGGACAAAAAGTGATTTAGAGGAAACATCATTATCATTTTTAGTAAAAGATTATAATGGCGAAGATAGTAATAATACATTTATACCAGCGTTACCTTTTGCCTCAAACGAATACCAAATTAACGCAATACAGAAAACTTTTAAAAATCCTCTGACTGTAATTACTGGTCCACCTGGAACTGGTAAGAGCCAATTTATTTCAAATTTAGTAATAAATTTCTATTTAGAAGGTAAAACAGTTTTATTTGTTAGCCATACTAATGAGGCTGTTGGAATAGTTAATCAGAAGATTAATGAACAATTTAGTAACTTAATATTAAGGACAGGTAGAAAGGAATATAGGCAAGAATTAAAAGCCAAATTCTCGGATTTGTTAATCGATTCTGCCAAAAAAACTACTGAAAATATTACGAAAGATACTATAAAAGATGTATGGGATAGAATTTTTTCCCATAGAGAAGAGGTTGTAAGAATTGATAAATTATTGGCTGAATATGAAAAGAATTACACCATTTTAAATGATATGGCTAAATTTTTAGATCACGATTTAGAATCATTGAAAGAATTATTTTTAAGTAAGTATCGTGAATTTGAATTTTTAGATAGTTCGATGCAAGAATTGAGAAGAATTGAAGAAAAAAATCTTCTTTTTACTGAAAAGTTATGGTTTCATATATTCCCATTTTTACTAAATAATAAAATTAGCAAAATTAAAAAGAAAGTAAATTCCTTTTTAATAGAATCAAATATTAGTAAACATATAACTAGTACTAAACTAATGGAAATCGATTTGCCTGATTTGGCTGAAAGGAGAAAAAAGAGAAACAGAGATAGGCTAGAAGGTTACTTAGAAGCATATACTATTTTTAGTAACAATAGAATCATTTATGAAGATTTGGATAACTGTAATGACCGATTAGAAATAGAGAAAAGTATAAAAGAATTAGAAAGTAAATTCTATGAGCTTTCTAGAAAATATATAAGAAATTTCTATTTGAGGGATATTGCCAATAAAAAGGAACACATTGGCGTAGTAAATTCATATTTAAATGAAGTAAGTTCGTCGAGAATAAGTGAAAATATAGATAGCTATTTTTTTAAAGAAGCTATCAAAATGTTAAAAATTTGGTCTTCTACCTTAAAATCTTTGAGAAGGAGTTTTCCTTTAAAACCAGGAATATTTGACTATGTAATTTTTGATGAAGCTTCTCAGATTGATTTGCCATCTGCTGTCCCTGCTTTGTATAGAGCTAAAAAGGCAATAGTAGTAGGAGATCCAAAGCAGTTAACGCATATTGCTGGTATTACCAAAAATATGGATAAAGAAATTGCTAAAATTCATAACTTGTTAGATGAAAAAAGGTATTATCCTTCAAAAATTAGATATTGTGACATTTCTTTGTATTTTTCAGCTGAGAATAGTAGTCATTCAAGCCCAGTTTTTCTAAATAATCATTATCGTTCAGAAGATTCAATAATAGAATTATGTAATAAAACTTTTTACGATGAGCGGTTAAAGATAATGTCTTCCCTTGATTTTTCAAGGTTTCCTGGATCTCTTCCGATAGGTATACATTGGATTGATTGTGCCGGAGAAGTTTACAAGCATCCAGCAGGTAGTCGAGTAAATATGAAAGAAGTAGAGGTAATAAAAAATCTTTATGCAGATATCTATAGTAAAATTCAAAAAACTGATTTGACTCTAGGTATTGTAACACCATATCGGAGACAAGCTGATGCAATCAATGAAGCTGTGGTAAATATGACTGACTTTCAAGATATGGAAAAGCATAAGATAAAAACTTTAACGGCACATAAATTCCAAGGTTCAGAAAGAGATATAATAATATTTTCTTTAGTTCTGGCGTCGAAAGGAAATGGAAATAGCGATACTTGGTATAATATTTATCCACAGATCTTAAATGTAGCATTATCAAGAGCAAAATATTTGCTCTATATTGTGGGGGATAAGGAATTCTGTAAGGTGCACTCGTGTGTATATAATAAAAATTGTATTTTAAGAAAATTAGTAGAAAATTATGAGGAATTAAAACTAAAAGAGGAATATGAAGAAAAATCTATTTCTAAAAAGTTTGATTCTCCAGTAGAAGAATATTTATTTAGACAAATGCAAAAAATAGATTTTGGTAATTTTGAGTATAGATTAATTCCTAAATTAATTTTTAAGAGATTTACTTTGGATTTTGCTCTTATTCCAAATAAGAAAAATAAGGAATTTATTGATATAGAGTGTGATGGAAAACAACATCAAATAGTTGAGGGTATGCCCGTATTAGAGGATATTGAGCGTGACTATTTTTTAAAAAATCATGGTTGGAAAGTGTTGCGCTTCAAAAATTACCATATTATGGAAAATTCCGAAGAGGTAATAAAAGAGATAGTTTCCAATATTAAATAGAAACAGTTAAATTTTAAGTTAAGAGGTTCTTAGGCTTTAACGAAATACTATCCCATGAGTATTTATTTGAGTGTCTATTTTTCATCATTTGATATATAGATACATATTTTTAATGAAAAATGGATGTGGTAAGTTAAAAGAATAATTTATAAAGATAAATTTATTTTTTAAAAAGATCTGATTTGATTATGTCGGAGTATTTTTACACGTTTATGGAAGTTAGAGTTGGTAGGTACGGAGAGCAGATAAACACAATAGCAAGGATCTGGTACTAGAGCTAAAGAGTGAACAATAAATCAATTAGAGGAATTATTATTTAACAAAGGGAATAATTTAGGAGGATATTATGTCATTTATTGATGCAAATGAAATAAATTTACAGAAACTTTTAAATCAACCAAATGAAATATTTAAATTGCCTTTATATCAAAGGCCATATGCGTGGACTAAAGACCAGTGGGCAGATTTGTTAGAGGATGTTCTTTCATTACCAAAAGATGATAGTCACTTCTTTGGAGCTATTGTAGTAGTACCTTCACAGGAAACTGTTCAAGGATTCAATTCATTTTATGTTATAGATGGTCAACAAAGACTAGCCACAATGCTAATCTGGCTTTCTGTAATAAGAGACCAAATGAAAGAAAAAAATAATGGATTAGCGAAATTTATAAATGACAGTTTTTTATTTTCTAGCTCTTTTTATGATGGAAAGCAAACATTTCTTCCAAAGTTCGAACTAGGTGAATATGATAACAAACATATAAAAAATATATTAGAAGGGAATCTGAAAGAAACGGAACATCCTATTTATAAATGTTATGAGTTTTATAAAAATGCCCAATATCCTGATGATATTTGGACGATCTTGTTAAAAAATATTTATATTGTCCATATTAATGCTCATAACTATTTTAATGCATTCAAATTATTTGAAACTTTAAATGACAGAGGATTAGAGCTCTCAGCTGCTGATCTCATAAAAAATTACTTATTAATGAGAACATCATCTAATAAAGAAATTTTCAATAGTTGTATTAACGAATGGGAAGAAATGTATCAGAAAGTAAGAGACAAGAGTCCGGTAAAATTTATTCGGCGTTATATTCTTTCGAGCTACAAAGGAGTTGTTTCTGAAAACAATTTATATAAATTTGTGAGAAATCGTTTAGAAAATAATATCCCTGAACTTAACCTGCAATTTGCAAGACATTTAAATTCCAGTGCATCAATCTATAAAAAGATTTTCGAGAGTTCTTTTGATGATAATAAGATTAATAAGAGGTTAAATGATTTAAAAACAATTGAAGTTTCTCCAAGCTTTACTTTACTGATTAATATATTCCCTCTTTATGAAGAAGGTAAACTTGGAAAAAATGTAATATTAGATATTTTTGATATGATTGAAACTTTTCATATTAGATGGGGCATCTGTGGTCAGTCCACTAATAAATTAGATCAAATATATAATGAAATCTGCGATGGATTGGAGCAAAAAAAACCTGATGATTATATGGGTTACATTAACGGCAAATTATCCCGTTATGTTAAAGAATATGTTGATGATGAAATATTTAAACGCAATTTTTCTTCAAGGAATTTCAAATTTGGAGAACAACGTACAAAGTATATTTTGTGGAAACTTGATGACCCTACTGAAGAAACAATTCTAGATATCAATGAAGTAGAAACAGAACATATAATGCCCCAGTCTCTAAGTGATCAGTGGGTAAATTATATACAGTCCAAGACTGGCTTAGATAAGAATAAAATATTTTCTTTACATGAAAACTGGCTAAATAATATCGGTAATTTAACAATTATTAAAGGAAACTGGAACCGCAGTATGTCAAACCGTTCTTTTGTACTTAAAAAGTCTGATTATGTAAAATCTACATTTAAAATTACAAATGAATTGAGTGATAGATCTGCTTGGATTTTTGAGGATATAGAGGATAGAAGTAATAAGTTTTCTGAAAAGGCTTTAAAAATATGGAGTTGGGAAGGTGAGCCAATAATTGAGCCGGTTAAACCCATAATAAAAATAAATATTGAAGAAGAACGCAAAGAGTTTTGGAAAGGATTACTTGCACTCAGTAACGAAAAGACTTGGCATCATTCAAATTGTAGGCCTAAAGAATCTACAATTATTAGTTGTGGATCGGGGATTAATGGAATAAGTTATTACTATTCAATTACTTTAAACTATGGATCTATTGGAGTCTATATTGATAGAGGAGATAAAAACGAGAATGCCTTTATTTTCCATATGCTGTTGAAATATAAAAAAGAAATTGAAGAAATATTTAATGGCAATTTAGTATGGGATGATTCTCCAAATACAAGATCATGCTATATTTCGAGAAAATATGAATATATTAGTTTAACTGAAAAAGAAAATTGGCCAAAGTTTCAGAATGATATGGTAAGTGGAATGCAAAAATTGATTGAAGCAATTGATATGTATGTAGATAAAATTGCTATTGAAAATAAGGATTATGAGAAATTAATTGAAAATAAAAATAAATGGAAACCGGGTTATATGTTAATGTTTGATTTTTGGAAAAGTTTCATTGAACGCAGAAGGAATTTGATAGGTGTTTTTGGAGACATATATCCTAGTACTTATGGGTTCACCGGAAAACAAATTAATAAAAGTGGAATATATTACTATTTTTCAATCTCAAATAAATATGGTCAAATTAGGTTATATATTGATCAAGGTAAAGAAAAAAAAGAAGAAAATAAAAAAATATTTGATACTTTATATGAGAACAAAAGTGAAATAGAATATGTTTTTGGAAAAGAATTGGATTGGGACAGAAGAGATACTCAAAGATTTTCTGAAATTGGGAAGAAATATGATTTTAGAACACTTGACGATAGGTCAACTTGGAGTGAAGTACAGGAAAAAATGATAAAAGGAATGGTTAAATTAGAGAATGCCTTTGAAAAATATATAAGCGATTTTGTAAGGGTATAAGAAATTGATTCGTTTTTACATAGGTTAGTTTAAAGCTATTTTTCAATCAAACGGAAATGTATTTGGTAAGTAATTAATAAAAAATAGGGAATCAATGGGTCTTAGCATAATGAAGAGGGGAAAAGAAGGATTAAAAGCAGGCAATTTGGATTTTGTACTCTAGATTTAACCGGTAATTTTGAAGAGTTTAAAACTGCATAGATAATTTTGTTATTAGAAAAGAATTAATAAATTAGGAGGGAAAATTAATAGATATGGACGCATATGAATACATTCTTTCCAAACAAGTAGAATGGGCATACCAACAAAAGATTACCCTTATAGGGAGCAAGAACAATCGTGGTCGTAAAGCTTATACTCAAAATTTAGATACCAATTTATTTGAACCGTTGTTACCAGATGTTCTGAATAATTTCATAAAAGGTGATGGTGGAGAATTAACTGGTAATCCTTAAAAAAATCAAGGGGTCTGGTCTTCACAGGCTGACCGAGAATAACCTAATAATATCACAGAAGATAAGGAAATAAAAAGGCATTTTTGGTATAATAGATTATACCCTCAAGGAGGTCCAAAGATGCCTAAATTCAAGCCTTACCGGAAGGATCAAGTTATGCTGTTTCCCAAAACCATTGATGAATACGTCCCCCAGAATCACCTGGCGCGCCTCATCTGTCATATCGTAGAAGAACTGGATACCAGCTCTATTGAAGATACCTATTCTCCCCTGGGACAGAATACCTATCCTCCCAAGATACTGATCAAGCTACTTTTTTACGGTTATGCCACAG